>Ga0208462_1000794_pt1 | contig 26738 bp, 26 predicted proteins | sample AD_SCU001_MetaG_FD_184452 | JGI IMG/M metagenome (GOLD analysis project Ga0208462, IMG submission 184452) | Active sludge microbial communities of municipal wastewater-treating anaerobic digesters from China - AD_SCU001_MetaG (SPAdes) (version 2) | ecosystem: Engineered > Bioreactor > Anaerobic...
CATGGGGAACGGCGATGAATATTCTTATATCCGGCTCTTCGGGGTTTATTGGCTCTGCACTTGCGCCGTATCTGCAATCGCATGGACATACGATCCTCAAGCTGGTGCGCGATCATTCGCAGCCGGGTATATTCTGGAACCCGGGACAGGGTGTTATTGACCTGCCCGCCGATGCGAAAATTGACGCCGTGATCAACCTCTCCGGCGACAATATTGCCGCGGGGCGATGGACAAAGCAAAAGAAAGAGAAGATTCTCTCCAGCCGCATCGACAGTACTTCACTGCTGGCCCGGACGATTGCCCGCTTAAATCCGCATCCGAAAGTCTTTCTGTCATCCTCCGGCATCGGATTTTACGGCGATTGCGGGAATCTTATTGTTGATGAGACCAGTCCGGCCGGCAGAGGTTTCCTGGTTGATGTCAGCCGGGAGTGGGAGACCGCCACTCTGGCAGCTCGACAGGCGGGGGTACGCGTTGTCTGTCTGCGCATCAGTCTTGTGCTCGGCGGGAAGGGCGGAATGCTGCGCCGGTTGCTGCCCTTATTTAAAGCCGGCCTGGGCCCCGTGCTGGGGCCGGGGAGGCAATATATGAGCTGGATCGCGATGGACGACTTTAACGCCGCCGTGAAGTACATACTGGCCAACAAGTTGCTGTCCGGGCCGGTCAACCTGTGTGCGCCGAATCCTGTTACCAACCGCGAGTTCACGAAGATACTGAATCATGTATTGGAGCGGCCGACCTTATTTCGAATGCCTTCGTTCCTGTTGAGCGTCGTGCTCGGTGAAATGGGTAAAGAGGAGTTGCTCTACAGTACGCGAGCCGTTCCGAAAAAACTGACGTTATCAGGGTTTGAATTCCGGTACCCGGATATTGAAATGGCGCTGCGGCATGTGCTGCGGCTGGAATGATGAGGCGTTAAAGTTGCTTAAATAAAATTTTCTTATCGTTCCGGTTTCCGGCGCGATAAATCTGTGGAGGAATGCCGATGGAAAATTTTCCCAAGCCCGTTGTCGTGGTCAGTAAATGCCTGGGTTTTGAACATTGCCGCTATGATGGAGCAATGATCGATGCGCCCTTCGTGGACAAGCTGAAAAATTACGTGCTGTTTCGCCCGGTTTGCCCAGAAATGGAGATCGGTTTGGGTGTGCCGCGCAAACCTATCCGGATCATCCGGGCGGATGAGGGCGATATCTTGTATCAGCCGGCCACCGGAAAAGATTTGACCGGTTCGATGCGCAGCTTCCTGACGACATTCCTTGGTTCCCTGAGCGAAGTAGACGGATTTCTGCTGAAGAGCCGTTCACCGACCTGCGGCTTTAATGATGTTAAAATATATACCGGCCCTGACGCCGCATCCCGGACTATCCGGGGCAGCGGATTTCTTGGCGGCGCGGTCCTGGAGAAATTCGCCGGACTTCCCGTTGAGGATGAAGGCCGGATTCGCAACTTTACGATCCGGGAACATTTTTTAACCCGAATTTATACCTTTGCCCGGTTCAGGGAGGTGAAAAAGAGCGGCTCGATGAAGGAACTGGTGAATTTTCATTCTATCCAGAAACTCCTGCTTCTGGGATGCAACCAGGCGCAGATGCGGATTCTCGGCAGGATTGTTGCGAATGCTGATAATGAAGCCTTTGCTGGAATAGTGACGCGCTACGAAGAGCACCTGAAGCAGGCGCTGGCAACCCCGCCGCGGTTTACCGCGATGATCAATGTTCTGGAGCATGCCTTCGGGGGCTTTTCCAAAGTGCTCTCGAAAGAAGAAAAGGCCTTTTTTCTGGAGAGCGTCGAGGAATACAGGGACGAAAGGATACCTTTGAGCGCTCTTCTCAACGTCTTGCGGGCCTGGTCAATCCGCTATCACAACGACTACCTTCTGGGGCAGACCCTGCTGCAGCCCTATCCGGGCCAACTGGTCGAAATTACCGATTCCGGAAAAGGAAGGAAACAGTGATTTGCCTTGCCGCCGGTGCGAACACCGGCGGCTGCCATGGCCCGTCCTCAATCTTTTTCGACTACGAAACCAACTTTCATTGTAACCTGGAACTGTGTGATCTTGCCTTCAACGACCCGACCCGTGGTTTCCACCACCTCAAACCACCCTATGTTATCTACGGTTTTGTTTGCCGCTTCGATCGCATTACGAATGGCATCGTCGACACCCTTTGTTGATGTTCCTACGATTTCAATTTTCTTATAGATGCGTTCCGACATATCAACCTCCTTTGATGTGATGATATTGTTTCAACGACATTATTCCAATTCCAAATCAAGCGCTACCTTTGTTGGCGTCGTCGTCGGCTTACTCAACGTATGTATAATACGCCTCGTCGCCTCCTCCTAGCCGCCGCGGTATCATCTATGATTTGGAAATGGAATTACAATCCCGCGCAACCTTTGCAGCACATTCCTCTCTGCAGAAATCCGGTTGTGCCCTCCATTACTGATTTTCGATGACAAAACCATGTTTAATATGGTTTATTGATGTTAAAATGTCAATATATATCAAAGAATTACTCATTGATATCAACTCCTTTTATATGCTATAGAGTTCGTGCAAAGGAGCATTTGCTGAAGCAGACATTGGATGCGAGCGCAGGTTTTGATCAATACTGAAATAAAATAGAGATCTTACATGCTTCTTCATCTTTAAAAAGACTGTACAAGCTTCTTACCTTGTGTTATTAGGCAAAAAAATATACAAAAACCATTCAGGAGAAATTATATGTCCGGCCATTCCAAGTGGAGCACGATAAAAAGAAAGAAGGGGGCTCTTGATGCCAAGCGCGGCAAAATATTTACCAAAATTATCAAGGAAATAACGCTTGCGGCAAGGCTCGGCGGCGGCGATATTGAAGGGAACGCAAGGCTCCGGCAGGCGGTTATGGCGGCCAAAGAAGAAAACATGCCCAAAGATAACATTGACCGGGCAATTAAGAAAGGTGTTGGCGGAGGAGAAGGCGCCGCCAATTATGAAGAGGTGACCTACGAAGGCTACGGTCCCGCCGGCGTCGCCGTTCTGGTGGAAGTGATGACGGACAATAAAAATAGAACGGTAGCGGAAATTCGCCATATCTTTTCCAAACACGGCGGCAACCTAGGTGAAAACGGTTGCGTAGGATGGATTTTTTCGAAGAAGGGCAGCATCGTCATTGACAAAAAAGAAGTTGATGAAGATGTACTGATGGAGCTGGCGCTTGACGCCGGTGCGGAAGACGTTTTAAGCGAGGGCAATGAATTTGAAGTTGTCACCGACCCCGCCTCTTTTGAAGAAGTTAAAAAAGCAATCGATGCGAAAGGTATAAAACATCTGGAAGCCCGGATTGGCATGATTCCATCCAATACAGTGAAACTGGAATTGGGGAAAGCGGAGCAGATGCTCAAAATGATGGAGAAACTCGAAGATAATGACGATGTGCAGAATGTCTACTCCAATTTTGATATCGACGAAGATGTAATGGAAAAACTGAGCGCCTGATTGAAGATTGTTTTGTAATGGGATAAAAATTGCTCATTTTAGGAATTGATCCCGGCAGCCACATTACCGGCTATGGGGTGATTGAAAAAGAAAACAGCTATTTGCGATATGTTTTGCACGGTGAAGTCAAACCACCCAAAGATTCACTTTTATCAACGGTGTTACTTTTCATTTTTCAGCAGTTGTCCGCAGTGATTAAACAGACGGCTCCCGACGCTATCGCAGTAGAAAATATTTTTTACGGTAAGAATGTCCGCAGTCTGATTAAACAGGCTCAGGTAAGAGGTGTGGTGATTTTTGCCGCCGCCAGCCTTAATATTCCTGTTTTTGAATATTCACCGCTGGAAGTTAAACAGGCGGTCGTCGGCTACGGACGGGCGGAAAAAAAGCAGGTGCAAAGTATGATCAAGGCTATTTTAAAGCTTTCTGCGCCGCCGCCCGCCGATGCGGCCGATGCCCTTGCCGTTGCCGTCTGCCATGCCAACTTCTCCAAGGAACAGACGATCTGATGATTGCTCTCATTTGCGGAAAGATCGCCTATAAAGAAATCGCCAGCGTTGTAATTGATGCCAACGGTGTCGGCTACCGCGTTTTCATTCCGTTGACAACTTTTTACGAATTGCCGGAAGCGGGTGAGTCCGTGACATTGCACGTACACACCCACGTCAAGGAAGACGCCATAAACTTATTTGGCTTTTATACGACGCAGGAACGCGATCTATTTCAGTTGATGATTTCCGTAAGCGGAATCGGCCCGAAAATCGCTATGAACATCATTTCTGGCATTGCGTCCTATGATCTGTTCCAAGCCATCTCCGGCGGCAATGTGGCGAAGCTGGTCGGCATTCCCGGAGTAGGCAGGAAAATGGCGGAGCGCCTGATTTTGGAGCTGAAAGAAAAAATCGCCAAGAAAATGAGCTTGGAGAAGGCGCCGGCGGTAAATGATCAGCAAAAAGACGATGAGCTGATTAAAGAAGATGTGCTCTCCGCTTTGGTTAACCTGGGCTATAAAAATAATACGGCAAAGGATGCCCTGGATAAGGTCCTGCGGCTGTCGGAGGAAAAGCCGACTTTGGATGCGCTTTTGAAAAAGACCCTGAAAATTCTGGCGGGCTGATTGCCTGACGGCAGGTAAGATATGGATGTAACAGTAAAAAATCCTTTAATAAATCCTCTTTGCGCCGATGATGAATCCGGTCTGGAAGTCAGTTTACGCCCGGCGAAGTTAACCGATTACGTCGGCCAGGAAAAGATTAAAAATAATCTGGCAATTTTCATCGAAGCCGCCCGGAAGCGGCGCGAGGCCCTGGATCATGTTCTGCTGTACGGGCCGCCCGGCCTGGGAAAAACAACCCTGGCCTATATTGTCGCCCGGGAAATGGGAGTGGATATCAAAGTCACTTCGGGGCCGGTTATTGAAAGGCCCGGTGATCTGGCGGCGATTTTAACCAACATGTCCGAACATGAGATCCTCTTTATCGATGAAATACACCGCCTCTCACACGTGGTGGAAGAGATTTTATATCCAGCCATGGAAGATTACTACATAGATATTTTGATCGGACAGGGGCCGTCAGCCAGATCAATGAAGCTGGACATTCCCAAATTTACGCTGGTCGGCGCCACAACGCGCGCCGGAGCGCTTACTTCACCTCTGCGTGATCGTTTCGGCATGCACTTTCGGCTGGAATTTTATACACCGGACGAACTGACCATAATTATTAAAAGATCGGCTTTAATTTTGGGAGTAAAAGTGACGGATGACGGAGCCCGTGAGCTGGCCAGGCGCGCCCGGGGAACGCCCAGAATCGCCAACCGGTTGTTGAAACGTGTTCGTGATTATGCTGAAGTGAAGGCGGACGGAACAATTGACGGGGAAATCGCCAGGGCCGCTCTGGATGCATTTGAAGTCGACCATAAGGGTTTTGACCAGATGGACAGACGGCTGCTGATGACAATGATAGAAAAATTCAACGGAGGCCCGGTTGGCCTGGAAAGCCTGGCGGCGGCAATCGGGGAAGAAAAAACAACAATTGAAGATGTTTACGAACCATATTTGATTCAGGAAGGGTACTTGCAGAGAACGGCGCGGGGAAGAATTGCTTCGGCCAAGGCTTACGAGCATTTCGGCCTGAAAGCTGCCGCCCAAAAGGAACTTTTTTGAAAAGCGACGTACTTTGCTTGTTTTGAGTTAATAAAATATGAAACTGTTAATGCATATTTGCTGTGGGCCGTGCACCATCTATCCTTTAAAAGAATTGAGAACTCAAGGGCATGAAGTCACCGGCGTGTTTTATAATTCCAACATCCATCCTTACCAGGAATACGAAAGACGTCTGAAGACCTTAAATGATTATGCGGTAAAAGCATTTCTGGACGTTTTTTGTCCTGAAGAATATAATTTGGAGGAATTTTTGCGCCGCGTAGCCTTTAAGGAAACAGAGCGCTGCGAGTACTGTTTGCAGCACCGCTTGGAATATACCGCGCAGATGGCGTTGGCCGGTAAGTATGACGGTTTTACAACGACATTGCTCTATAGCCGCTACCAGAAGCATGACCTGATTCGGGAACTTGGCGAACAGTTCGGCCACCGGTTGGGAATTCCTTTTTATTATCAGGATTTTCGCGTAGGCTGGAACGAAGGCATCAAAATATCCAAGGAACTGGGCATGTATCGTCAGCAGTACTGTGGTTGTATTTACAGCGAAAAGGAACGCTTTTATAGAAGACCCGCTCCGGCCAAATAGCGTGCCGCGCCTCCCGGCTGTTAAAATTACCGGCTCTGAAAAAATAGTGGCGTTTCCGCCACAGGAGTTAAGTGTTCTTGATTAAAAAGAGGAAGACGGTGCGTAAATCAGCTGTAATTATAATATCTTATTGCCGCGCCGGGTTATTCTAAAAACGGCATGCATATTGCTTACGAAAATATATATTTATTGAATTGGTATAATTTTATGAATTTACAACGGACATTAAAAAAAGAAATAATTTGCTCCAGTATAGGGCTGCATACCGGCCGAAAAGTAAAGATGTGCATTAAACCGGCGCCGGTCGATACGGGCATCGTGTTTAAGCGGAAGGATTTAGCCGACGTCCCTGAAATTCCTGCCGGATTTGACAACGTTTCCGATACGACGCTGGCAACGACACTGGGCGCAAAGGGGATTACCGTTTCTACGGTGGAGCATCTTCTTTCCGCTTTCAGCGGCATGGGTGTTGATAATGCTATTGTAGAACTGGACTCTTTTGAAGTTCCTATTATGGATGGCAGTGCACTTCCCTTTGTGAAGATGCTCAAGGAAGTCGGTACGCATGTACAGGGAAAAACCAAGAAACTTTTAGTGATCAAAAAACCCGTTTCCGTAAAGGAAGGAGACGGAAACGCTGTTTTATTGCCCGCGGCGGAGTTTAAGATCAGTTATGAAATCGATTTTAAACATGTTGCCATCGGCAGGCAGACATACAGCCTGACTTTTTCTGACGAAAGATACGAAAAGGAAATCTGTCAGGCCCGGACTTTCGGCTTTTTAAATGAAGTTGAATATATGCAGGCAAAAGGCCTGGCTTTAGGCGGATCTTTGAAGAATGCCGTCGTTCTTGATGATCAAAAGGTTATCAATAAGGAAGGTCTGCGTTTCCCTGATGAATTTGTCAAACATAAAATACTTGATGCAATCGGGGACTTATTTTTACTGGGCATGCCCATAATCGGCCATTTTGTTGCTTATAAATCCGGACACCGCTTAAACAATCTGCTGCTGAGAGAGCTGATGTTAAAGCCGGACTGCTGGGAAATTGTCAGTTGTCCGGATCAAAAAGAAACGTTCTACAAGCACGCTTCCCTGAAAATTCCATCTTTTCATATTCTTGACGCCGTTCAGGTTTAATTCAAATTAATCTTGATTTTTATTCTCTTGTTACCTAGTATGTCGCGTTAATTCGTTTTTTCATCAAATTACGGCAAAAAGGTTTATATGAATATAGTCAAGAGAGACTTGGGAAGATTTATTTTTATTTTTTTGTTTGTTGTTTCCGGCTGCCTCGGTGTGGGAACGCAGGGACGGGCGGTTGAGCCGACAATAAAAGATATTTTAATCACCAACAATAAGGAAAACGTGCTCTTGTATGCAAGAGTGGTCAACGGTTTTAAGACCGAAATGGAATCCAGCATTCTGGCCGGAGCGCCGGCGGTATTTGCGCTGCAGTTGGAAGTTTATCAGGTTAGATCCGGTCTTTGGGATAAAAAAATAGAAAGCCGCGAAATTAAACGCACTATCAAATACGACAATCTGAAAAAAAATTTCAGCATTTTTACCAATGGTTATGAAACGCCGGCCGTTTTCCCGGACTTCGAAAGCGCTCAGAAGGCAATGGCCGATTTAAGCGGAATCCCGGTTGTACCACTGAAAAAACTGGTTCGCGGTAACAATTACTACCTGATGATGAAAGTAAAGATAGATAAAGTTCGTTTGCCTTTGCATATGGAGTATGTGTTTGTATTCGTTTCTTTCTGGGATTTTGAAACTGCCTGGTACAAGCAAAGATTCTCCTATTAATTTTTTACCGGGTTGCATTCTGTGAGAATGAAGAAAAGAGAAAAGCCTGCTGGTATAGACGACAAAGAATTAAGGAAAAGGCGCCGTGAACGGATTATCATCGTCGTTGTGGGTCTTCTTGCCGTTGCTTTAACCTTAATTGCCAGCCACTATTCTCAAAAAGGTGATTTGCCTGTTTCGACCAACATTCTCGTCTACAGCCTGACCAGCATTAACGTTATCTTGATTATCCTGCTGCTGTTTCTTATTGTTCGCAATGTAGTTAAATTATTATACGAACAGCGCCGCGGCATTATCGGCTCCAAATTAAGGACAAAGCTTGTCGTCGCTTTCGTCGGCTTGTCCCTTGTACCGACGATTTTGCTTTTTATATTTGCGATAAATTTTCTCACCTACAGCATAGAATTCTGGTTTAATATCAAGATCGGCGACGCCTTATCCCGTTCACTGGAAGTGGCCCAGGTTTTTTACCAGCAAACGGCGGAACATGCCAAGTTCAACGCCCGCCAGATCAGCGCTGACATTACTGCAAACCGTCTCTATGATCCCGAAAGGCTGGATTACCTCAGGGATTTGATTCTCCAGCGCCAAAAAAATAATAAACTGGGGATGGTGGATGTCTGTTTTGATTTTCAAAAAAATAGTATTGTTTTTAGTGATGTCGAAAATCCTGAACTATTGCCAATAACTTTACCACCGAAAATGCTCGAGGACGTTCATCTGGGCAAGGAGGCGTCAACTGTTCACCCGACCGGCACGGGCGACGCCGTTATCGGTGTTGTTCCCGTTTTTTCTAACAACGTGCCGACGGAGGTGATTGGCCGTGTTTCCGTGAGCTACAACATTCCCAAGGGTTTTGTGGACAAACTGAAGGTTATTGGTACAGCCTCTGAACAATATGGACAGATCAAACTGATGAAAAATCCGATAAAATTTAATTATATCGTTACATTGTCCATAATAACGCTGCTGATCATTTTTCTGGCGACGTGGTTTGGCTTTGCCCTGGCGAAAGAAATCACTGTTCCGATTCAGAATCTGGCGGAAGCCACTAATAAAATTACGCAGGGGAATTTGGACATACACATTGATGTTGAAGCGGACGATGAAATAGGAGTTCTGGTTAAATCTTTCAATTCGATGACCAAGGACTTAAAAAAGAGCAAAGACGGTCTCGAGCAGCGGCGCAAATACATGGAAACTGTTTTGCGCAATGTTTCCGCAGGCATTATTTCGGTTGACCGGGACGGAGCGATAACGACCGTCAACGCCGCTGCGGAAAAAATGTTTGATATTGAAGCGGAAAAAGTTCTCATGCAGAATTACCGTGATTTGCTCATTCCGGAGCATGTTTCGCTTTTAGAAGAATTTCTGCGGGAGATGAGAGAAAATGAAGCTAATTCGCTGGAAAAACAGATCGAGCTTATGCTCAAGGAAAAGGCGCTCACTGTTTTATTGACCATAACGACGATCAGAGATGAGGAAGGCAACTACTCCGGCATTGTCGTCGTGTTTGAGGATTTGACTCAGCTGCAAAAGGCGGAACGAGCCGCCGCCTGGCGTGAGGTGGCCCGCCGCATGGCGCACGAGATCAAGAATCCGCTTACGCCGGTTCAGCTTTCCGCACAGCGGCTGCAGCGGAAATACGGGGACAAACTGGGAGAGGACGGCTCCGTATTTAAGGAGTGCACCCAAACCATTATTGATCAAGTGGAAGTGTTAAAAAATCTCGTCAATGAATTTTCACGTTATGCCCGGATGCCGGTAACAACCCTCGCCCTTAATGATCTGAACGCCGTTGTCGCCGACGCGGTCGTCCTGTTTCAGGATGCACATAAAGATATTGTCTTTGAATATAAACCGGCGGAGGGGCTGCCGAAATTTAATCTTGACGCCGAGCAGATCAACAGAGTCATGATTAATCTGCTGGATAATGCTGTTGCCGCACTGAATAAAAAAGAAGGCAGAATTGAAGTTACGGTGAACTATGACGAACAGCGCCATAAAGTTACGGTGGCGGTCGCCGATGATGGAGCCGGGGTGCCTGCAAGCTACAAAAGAAAGGTGTTTGAACCTTATTTTTCCACCAAAAAAGCCGGGACGGGTCTGGGGCTGGCGATTGTCAGTTCAATCATTTCCGATCATCACGGCCAGGTTATCATTGCCGACAATAAACCAACCGGAACTGTTATTTCTTTTCAGTTGCCGGTGGCGGAAGTTTAATCTATGACGACCTTGTAAAAAGACCGGATGCTGCGTTGCGCCTCATCCTTCGTCACTGCGGCGTACGCTAAGTACGCCTCATTCCTCAGAATTCGCGCGCCTTGCCTGCGGCCTTTTTGCAAGGTCGTCATTTATAGCTAAGGATGAAATTATTTATTATGAACGAAACAATTCTTGTAGTTGATGATGAAGTCAGTATTTGCCAGTCACTGGGCGCTATCCTGGAAGACGAGGGTTATCAGGTTCTGCTCGCCGAAACCGGCGAAGAGGCGTTAAAATGTGTCGACAGTGAATTGCCCCAACTTGTGCTGCTTGATATCTGGCTTCCCGGAATAGACGGCCTGGAAACTCTGAAAGCCATCAAGGCGGCGCACCCCGGTATTTTGGTCATCATGATGTCCGGCCACGGCAACATTGAAACCGCCGTGAAAGCTACAAAACTGGGCGCTTTTGATTTTATCGAGAAACCGCTTTCTCTCGATAAGGTCATAATTATGGTGAATAATGCCTTAAATTTTATTCGGCTGGAAGCGGAAAATTTGCTGTTAAAGCAAAAGGTTTCTCATCAGTACGAATTGACTGGCAACAGTCATGCCATTAACGAACTCAAGGAGATGATCAGTATTGTCGCCCCGACCAACGCCTGGATTCTGATTATGGGGGAAAACGGAACCGGCAAGGAATTGGTGGCGCGATCCATTCATCATTTAAGCCGCCGTTCCCATAAACCAATCATCGAAGTCAATTGTGCGGCGATTCCGGAAGAGCTGATCGAAAGCGAATTGTTCGGCCACGAAAAAGGGGCTTTTACAGGAGCGACGGAGAAAAAACGCGGTAAATTCGATCTGGCGCATGAAGGAACAATTTTTCTGGATGAAGTGGCCGACATGAGTCTGAAGGCTCAGGCCAAAATTCTTCGTATCCTGCAGGAAAAGAAATTTGAACGCGTGGGCGGAAACAAAGTAATCGACATGGATGTACGTGTTCTGGCCGCCACCAACAAAGATCTGGAAAAAGAAATGGAAGCGGGACGTTTCCGGCAGGATCTTTATTATCGTCTGCATGTTATTCCTCTGCTGGTTCCCACCCTGCGGGAAAGAAAGGAAGATATCAAGCCGCTGGTGGAAAGATTTCTGCTCGATTTTGCCCTCAAGGAAGGCGAACCGAAAAAAGCGATAACCGACGAGGCGATAAAAGTGCTCATGCAGCATGACTGGCCGGGGAATGTCCGTGAGTTGAAAAATATTATCGAGAGAGTGATAATTTTAACTCCCGGCGAGGAAATAACGGCGAAAGATATTCCGATTCTCAGTTCTCCCCGCACCGACAGCAGCACAGCCCCGCCCGAGCCGGCGGTTGCGGTCCCTTACACCGATTCATTAAAAGACGCCAAAATGGATTTTGAAAGACAATTTATTATTAAAAAGCTGGAAGAAAATGACGGGAATATTTCCAAAACGGCGGAGGCAATCGGCCTGGAGCGCAGCAATCTGCACAAAAAATTGAAAAGCCTTAAAGTAGACGTCAAGAGTGATTTATTGACGGACTCGTAAAAAGGCCGGATTACGAGGCTATCATAGGCTTTCTTTATTTTTATTGTTCATCTGCTTTTTCATGTCGGAAACGGAAAATTTGTTGAAGGGAAGAAAAACAGCTCCCAGAACAATTACGATAATCATGGCTAAGAAGTGATAAACAACGGCGTAAGACAGGGCTTCTGTTTTCGCGATGCCGAAGAGCCCCAGTCCCAAAATACAACTGAAATGCCAGCTGCCGATATAGCCGGGGGCGGTGGGAATGGCGATGCCGACCATGAGGATAACCATAACTACAAATGACGCCATGATCGGCAGTTCAAAGCTGAAGGCTTCGAATAAGATGTAAATGGCCAGCACATCCAAAAGCCAGACTGTGGCCGAAAGAAACAATAAATAAAAAAGCAACCTGATGTTGACGATGATTTGAAATCCATCGATGAAGCGGTGGAGAACTTCATCGATTTTGTTGGCAAATTTCCCCGGTAGTCTGCTTAAAATCCGATTGATGATCTTTAAGGCCTCATCCCTGCGCCAGACCAGTCCCAATAGGCAGCCAAAGATTGCCAAAGTAAAAGCAAAAAGCAGCAGGCTCGATTGAATCATCCAGGAAGGCAGATTAGTAAAGAGCAGAATTATAACGGCGATGGTCAATACGGAAAAACTGTCGAGCACCCTTTCCACAATGATAGTGCCCAATGCCGACGACATTTGAACGGCGCTTTTTTTGGCGATTAAATATGGCCGGGCCAGTTCACCGATGCGTGCGGGGATGGCCGCGATCGCCAGGAAACCGACGGAAGTAACGGAAAACAGGGAAAGCTGGTCAATTTTTTCCAGAGGCTGCAGAATAACTCCCCAGCGATACGACCGCAACCACTGCATTAAAAAGGCGACAATTAAGAAAAGCCCGACATAGCCGACATGTATTTGCTGCAGGTGGCGGACAATATCCTGAAAATTGATTCCTCTTACCGACAAATAGACCAGGACGGCGCTGATAATGATACCGAAAATAATTTTTTTATTCATTACTTGTCCGGTCCGGGTTTCTTTTTATAATTTATTTATTTTGGGCCAGATGCGCGGCGATTTTGTCGTGCAGCAATTGAGAGGACAATCTGTTGCCAATGATTCCCACTCTGATGGAGACGGTTGTCAACTCCTTGGATTTATATTTGATATCAAATTGAACTTTTTCGTCGTTAATTAGCGTTGTGATCTTTCCCTGGGCGATTTCTTTGACCGGAATGACTTCGGTGCCGCGCATATCAGCTATGGTTTGCTCGCAGGCATTCCAGACTTTATCAAAAGACGAATAGTAGTCGGTTTTTAATTCTCCGTTAACGAAAACGTACGTTCCCGTGCCGGCGCCAACTGCGGCCCCGCCGACAACGAGCGGTACGCAACCCGAAAAAAGAAAAGCAGCCAGCAACAAAATAATAATACTGCAATTGTTTCTCTTCATGTTTCCGCCTCCGGTGTTCTGAAATTCTGAAAACTTAATTTTTTTAATCATATGTTTGGTGTGATTGCAATAACAAACATAAAATAATACTTAATACATTGACTTGTCCGGCTGGCTGATTTTTTCAAATTCCTTTAAAAGCTCTTCCTGCTTTTTAGTGAGATTGACCGGGGTTTGCACGAATATTTCGATGATCTGATCACCGCGACCGTGGCCCCGCAGATGGGGAATGCCTTTGCCCTTCAAACGCAGTGTATTGCCGCTTTGTGTGCCTTTCGGTATCTTTATTTTTTCCCTGTTTTCGAGCGTCGGTACTTCAATTGTGGCGCCCAGCGCCGCCTGGGTGAAGGAAATGGGTATGCGGCAATGGACATCATCTTCAGACCGGGTAAAAAATTCGTGATCTTGAACTCTCAGGAAAACATAAAGATCACCGTCAGGACCGCCCTGCTCGCCGGGTTCACCCTCGCCGCGCAGGCGCAAACGGGAACCAGTGTCTACACCGGCCGGAATTTTCAACTGGACATTTTTCTTTATGGCCTCTTTGCCCTCTCCGTGGCAGCAATTGCATGGTTTGGAAACTGTTCTGCCGCTGCCGCCGCAATGGGGGCAGGTGGTGCTGATGGTAAAGAAACCGCGCGACTGGATTACCTGACCGTGCCCCTGACACATGTGGCATGTTTCCGGGTAGGTTCCGGCTGCGGCGCCGGTGCCGTTGCATTCATGGCAGGTGGCTAATTTTTCCAGCTCGATGGTGGTCGTTATGCCAAAAGCGGCGTCGTGAAAGGAAATTTTTAAATCGTAGCGCAAATCAGCGCCGGCGCGGGCGTAAGAACGGGAGCGCCCGCGGGAACTGCTGAAGCCGAATGCTTCTTCAAAAATACTGCCGAAATGGGAAAAGACATCTTCAAATCCGTTGAATCCCCGGAAACCGGTGCTGCTTAAGCCTTCATGTCCGTAATGATCGTATATTTCTCTTTTCTGCTTATCGGTCAGCACTTCGTAGGCTTCCGCCGCTTCCTTGAAACGCTCTTCCGCTTTTTTATCTCCCGGATTTCGATCCGGATGGCACTGCATGGCTATTTTACGGTAACTTTTTTTAAGCTCTTCATCTGAGGCGCTCTGTTCCACCCCCAGAATTTCATAATAATCCTTTTTCGTCATGAGATTTCTTCGTATCCCTCCGCTTGTAAGATTTGCTTAAGTGAGTTCAGCAATTCCTCATTATTTGCTTTTTCCAGAGCATGACGGGCAAAGAGATATTTTTTCAAATTCAATGCAATTCGGCCGATTTTTTCCCAGTCGGCAGGTTTTAGTTCCTCGTTCAGAGTTTTGGCGGCCCGCCCAAAAAGCATTACATCTCCGCTTTCGAGTGCGGCATCTTTAATTTTTTGTATCCCTTCAATATAATTTGCTTTTTGATAAAAATCCAGAGCATCGGAAACATTGCCTTCAGCAAAAAAAAGATCCCCGTAGTTCTTCAGAATTTCCGGACTGGTGCGATCAATATACAAAATTTTCTGTTTAAGCTGGTAATCGGGTAACTTTTTAATGGCCAATTGTTTCTCCTTGGGGGAAGACATCAATCTGAAAGATTTTCCCAAATTTATTAATGAAAGTGCTCATGTCAACTTTTATTTTGAGGTTTATCCCACCAGACGTTTCAGAGCTTCTTCGTATTTCTTCCTGGTGTTTTCGATGATGTCAGGCGGCAATTGTGGTGCGGGCGGCTTCTGATTCCAATTAATTGACAGCAGATAGTCTCGAAGGAATTGCTTATCGTAACTTTTCTGCGGACGTCCTTCCGCATATTCCGCACTGGGCCAGAAGCGTGACGAGTCCGGCGTAAGCAGCTCGTCAATCAGAATCAATTCGTTGTCCAGCATGCCGAATTCCATTTTTGTATCTGCAATGATGATTCCTGATTTTTGGGCTATTGCAGCGGCGCGCTCATAAACGGCCAGGCTGATTTTTATAATTTTGTCGGTAAGTTCTTTGCCGATGATGTCTTCCACGTCTTTTTTGGTGATGGCGGCGTCATGCTCGCCTTCCGGCGCTTTGGTCGAGGGGGTGAAAATCGGCTGGGGCAGTTGCGATGATTCCTGCAGACCGTCCGGCAGCACGATGCCGGAGATGGTTTTATTCTGCTGATAATCTTTCCAGCCGGAGCCGCTGAGATAACCGCGGACAATGCATTCTACCGGAAGCGGTTTGGCCTTCTTCACCAGCATGCTTCTGCCTTCCAGCATGTCGCGGTAAGGGGCGCATTCCGCCGGGAAATTAGCCGGATCGATAGAGATCAAATGATTGCCGATAATGTCTTCCATCTTTGCAAACCAGAAAGCGGACATGCGGTTCAGAATTATGCCTTTGCCGGGAATCGGATCGGGCATAATGACATCAAAAGCCGAGATGCGATCGGTAGCTACAATTAACAAATGATCATTGACGGAATAGATATCGCGAACCTTGCCGCTGCTGACAAAATTCAGGCCGGCGAAGTCGGTTTTTTGTAATCCTTTTTTCATAAATGCCGTTTTCTCCTCGTTATCGAATAAATGGATTGTACTTTTTCTCATGGCCGATGGTGGAAGTCGGGGTTCTGCCGTAATTATGGCCGGGCATGACTCTGGTGTTATCCGGCAAGGTGAAAAGCTTTTCCTTGATTGATCTGTACATTGTCTGCGGGGAACTGCCGGGCAGATCGGTTCTGCCGACGCCTTCAACGAAAAGAGTGTCGCCGGTGAAAACATAACCCGGAATATAAAGACTGATGCCCCCCGGAGTATGGCCGGGAGTGGAAATAACTTTAAGGGATATATTGCCTACGTCAATAGTATCTCCCTCCTTGACGAGACGGTCAGCCGGAGGGGACTGGGTCGCTCCGAACATTTTCAGCATCATTGCTGGAGTTGACGTTAACATGTCGGCGTCATCTTCGTGAATGATGATTTTCGCCCCGGTAAGTTTTTGCATCGGCGCGTTGCCGCCTATATGATCCACATGTCCGTGAGTATTAACAATGTAGTTGATATGCAGTTTATTTTTTTCCGCTTCAGCGAGTATTTTTTGCGCATTGTCAGCCGGATCGATAACCAGGGCATCGCCGGTAATGGTATCACCAATCAGATAGGCGAAAACGGCCATATTTCCTACTTGGATTTGTTTGACAAACATATTAATCTCACCCCCAAATTAATCCTCGATGCCTAGCATTTTTTAGTTTCTTTCGTCAATTTAAATCCCGCGAGAGAATGGCCTGTTACTTTGTCGGCTGCCGCTTCGCCCGGCGGGTGCTGAAAAGCCTCCTCTTTGTCGAAGCTGATGATTAAAATGCAGCCCGGTGGGGATTACTTTCGTTTTAAGGATGGCGGCGAAAAATCCGTCCATGTTGTGCAAGTGGGGAAAAGTCCGGAAATATCCGCTGGAATCTATAAAACGGGAAGGAATGGATGAAGACGGCGGACAGGTGGAAAAATCCGGGTTTTGTTGGAGAAAGTTGCCGACAACATTTTCATTTTCCCGCGGCGAAAGGGAGCAGGTGCAGTAAACTAAACGGCCGCCTGGCCGGACGGCGGCGGCTGCGTTTTGGAGAATGGCGCTTTGGGTCCGGGCAAAACCGCTAAAATCGCCGGCGGTGGTGTGCCATTTTATTTCCGGATTGCGGCGCAGGGTTCCCAGCCCGGAGCAGGGGGCGTCGACCAGGACAGAGTCGAATTTTTCCCGCAAAGATTCCGGCAGTCCACAGGTCAGATCGGCTTGCGCCGTCTCAAAGATGTTTATGCCCAGCCTCGTTGCCTCTTTCTTTAGCTCGTTTATTTTCTTCAAATCGTAATCAGTAGCCAAAATTTTGCCGTTGTTTTTCAAGATTGCCGCCAGATGCGTCGTTTTGCCGCCGGCGCCCGCACAGACGTCCAGAATTGATTCCGGACTCTGCGGATTTAAAATGTAAGAGACAAGCTGCGATGCTTCATCCTGGAGGCGCAGATACCCCTCCCGAAAAAAGCCGGTTTTCTGGAGAGGGAAGACAGCATTATTTAAAATAAGCCCGTCGGGAGAAAAAAGTGTCTGCGTGGAAGTAAAACCCGCCGCGGTGAGCTTTGCTTGAAGTTCTTCCCGGGATGTTTTTAACGTGTTGACCCTTAATGTCAAAGGCGGCATCTCATTATTGGCGGCGCACAAGGCAAGAGTATTTAAAATGCCGAATAATTTTATCCACTCTTTGACCAGCCAGAGCGGATGGGAATGAAAGGCAGCAATGAATTCGGCCGGATTTCTCTCTGCCGGGGGGAAAGTAATGCTGCTGCCGGTCCGCAGATAGTTTCTCAAAACGGCGTTGATCAGACCGCTTTTGGAGGGAGCGATATCTTTGGCCACTTTAACCGCTTCATTGACGACGGCGAAAGCCGGCAGCCGGTCGCTAAACTTAAGTTGAAAGAGGCCGGTGCGTAAAATATTTTTAATGCTTTCATCCGTTTTTGCCCAGTTGCCGCGCAGCAATTTGGCCAGAATCCAATCCAGATGCCCCCTGAACCGTAATACGCCGTATACCAGGTGCGTCAACAGCCGTCCGTCGGCGCTGCCGGAAAGACCGTTGACCTCCAGGCACTCGTCCAGAAGAATTCCGGCAAAAGATTTACTTTTCTGAACCTGATCCAGGATATCCACCGCCAGATGGCGAACTGATTTGATCATGTGTTTTCTTTTTCAGCCCAAAACCGTGTCGGGATCAAGATGAAAGCCGCGCAGGAAATCGCTCACGGGCATTCTTTTCTTGCCGGCCAGTTGTATTTCTTTTAAGATGACATAACCATCGGCGGCGGCGACAGGCAGTCCGTTATTCGTCTTGGCGCCGATTTTGCCCGCCGCATCTTTTACGCCGCCCTTTTCACAGGCAGCGGCGAAAATTTTTAATTGCTGCCCCGAAAGATATGTGTAGGCGGCAGGTGCGGGGCTTAGTCCACGGATAAGATTAACAATGTCTTCGGCACCGGAATCCCAGTTTATCCGGCCGTCTTCTTTTTGCAGGCGGGGGGCGAACGTTACGGCTGCGGCATCCTGTTTCTGAAATGCAGCCGTGCCCGCCGCTACCTGATCAATGGCTTCGATCAGCAGGGAAGCGCCCTGAACCGCCAGGCGGTCATGCAACCGGCCGAAGTCCTCGTCCGCATCAATTGAAGTTTCCTGCTGTAAAATAATATCTCCTGAATCCATTCCTTCGTCCATCTTCATAATTGTGACGCCCGTCTTCGTTTCTCCGCGGATAATCGCCCAGTTAATCGGCGCCGCGCCGCGGTACCTCGGAAGCAGGGAAGGGTGGATGTTCAGGCATTTCAGCGGTGGATGGTCAATTATTTCCCTGGGTAAAATCTGGCCATAGGCGGCGACAACGACCATTTCGGGGTTGAGCTCATAAAATATTTTTAAGAACTGCGGATCTTTTACCTTTTCCGGTTGATAAACAGGCAGACCCAGTTTTTGGGCCAGAATTTTTACCGGCGCAGCGATTTCTTTTTGCCCTCTGCCGCGGGGACGGTCAGGTTGAGTTACTACTCCGATTACCGGATAGTTTCGGGTGCACAGTTGTTCCAGCGCCGGGAGGGCGAAAGCAGGGGTTCCCATAAAGAGAATACGCGGGCGGAGCATAAAATAGTATCCTTTCTTTTTTCCGTATATATATGGAAATAAAAAAATGTGTCAAGAACAACGAATTATTAAAAGAATTATTAATGTTATTTTAAATTTCTGTTGAAAATTTAGACTTAAAGCATTATACCAAGCATCAAAAGAGGGTGCCGGAAAATTTGAATGTTTTGTAAATTGAAGTTCTTTTAGTTTCAAATGGAAAGAAAATTAGACGGCGGCCGTTAATGCTTGGGAACAAGAATTCCATTTGCAGGTGAATTGACAGGCGGTTCGAGAAATAGCCGGCACTAACTAAACAAAAAGGAGATCCATAATGAAGACGTATGCTGTTAAGTATGTAGAATTAATGGAGAAACATGCCGAAGACATAGCAAAAAAATGGGTTAAAGATGTGCGCCAACATAACAAAACAACCTATTATAAATTTCTGGATGAGCAAAAAATTATTTCCCAGTGTGTTAAATTTTATCATTATTTCAGCAAATTGTTTGCCGATGAAAAATTAAGTGAAGATGTCTTGACATACTTCAAAACTTATACCCGGGAAGCTTACGAATGGGGAGTTCCCCTGGATGAGGCTGTTTGGGCCTTGATCCTGATGAGACGGCACATCTGGCTTTATGGTGAATTTCAGGCAATATTTACTTCGGCTATTGACCAACTGGAGGCCATTGATTCGCTGAGTCGGGCAATCTTGTTATTCGATTATGCCGAATACGAAATTATCAAAGAATATATGGAGCTGATGAAAAAAGGAGCACCCAGGAAGTAAATAAGCAAAAATACTTTATCTTAATCAACGGTTATGTTGAACCACAAGAGAGGAGATTATATATGCTGGCTTCACTTAAATTGATTGATCTTGTAGAAAAGAATGCGGAAGAGATTGCCAAACAGTGGGTAGTGGAAGTTAAAAAAAATAAGCGGACACCCGCGTATCATAACATGCCTGCGGAAAAGTTAATTCCCAGGGCTGTTGAATTTTATCACCAGTTAAGAAATAGGCTGATGTCTGTCAGTACATACGAAGAGGCAGATGCGTATCTTCTCAAATATGCAAAGACTTGTCATGAAGAAAACATTCCCCTTCATGAGGCGATTTATGCACTAGTGTTGATGCGCAGGCAGATGTGGCTGTTTGCAGAATTCCAGGCCGTTTTTACTACCGTTGTTGAGCATCAGCAGGCCGTGGACAGCGTCACACGCACCATGCATATGATGGATAATGCAATTCATAGAATTATACTGCATTATCAAAATCTTATGAAAAAGAAGTAAGAAACGGGATTAAGGTCAGCGCATGATCCCATCGAGGAGAATTATTTTCGACTAGTTTCATTATTGCGTGAAAGTAATATTATTCAGCGAATAAAAAAGAGGTTGATCGGCTTACCGCGGGATTTGCAGCTTTTTTTAGCGGCAACATTTGTTTTTGGATTTTCCCAGAGCATCGTTGATTCAACCTTCAATAATTATTTAAACGAAACTTTTACAATCAGCGATTTCCAGCGCGGATTTTTGGAATTGCCCCGGGAACTGCCAGGTTTTTTAGTTGTCTTTGTTTCGGCTTTACTCTTCTTCCTTTGTTCCCGGCGGCTGGCGGCTTTGGCTAATCTTTTATGCGCCTTAGGGATACTGTTTATCGGTATTTATTCGCCAGACTTTGCTGTCATGCTGATCTGGCTGTTTATTTTCAGCATCGGGCAGCATTTGTTTTTGCCCACAAATCAAAGTATTGGCATGGAGCTGGCCCGGGACGGAAAAACCGGCAGGAGACTGGGGCAGCTCAGCGGCATTGCCAATGTATCCGCAATTATCTGCAGAAAATAGCCGTTCAACCGGAAGATATCAACCAGACGCTGACGATGGGTGTGACCATCGATCACGTCTTCTCGATCACCATCGCTCTTCTGGGGGGCTTTATCTGGGTTAAACTGGGCTATCAGCATGTCTTTCTGCTGGGAATGATTATTGCGGTGATTAATGTCTTCTCGGCATTGCGGATAAGAACATCGTGAAAATGGAACCTTAGGGCCGATCAATCCGATAAAAAATTCCGGCAGACTCTTTTCTCCCCATCAAAAAACAATCCCGTAATTTCGCGGGGAGGTTTGCGGCAATTCTTCAATTGACATCCAAGATCACTTGTTCTAAGTTCCGGCAGTCAAAACGTAATAATTGATGGACTCGTAAAAAATCATAAAAGCGGCCATTTACAGACGGCCTCGTAAAAAGGCCGCAGGCAAGGCGCGCGAATTCTGAGGAACGAGGCGTACTTAGCGTACGCCGCAGTGACGAAGGATGAAGTGCAACGCAGCATCCGGCCTTTTTACGAGACTGTCATAATTCGTTATAATAAATGCGAAGGAGATTCAAGTGCCTCAAATTGGTGAATATATCGATGCCTATTGCTCGAAGTGTAAGTTAGTGCTTTCACATGTTATCTTATTCAAGATCGATGGAGCTGTAAGTAAAGTCAAATGTAATACCTGTAAAGCAGAGCATAAATATTACCCTCTGCAACCGGCGGCCAAAAAAGCGGTCGGGCGTAAAACTGTTGCCCGTAAAGAAAAAACAGAGAAAAAGACAAGCACCACTAAAGTAAAAATCAATGATGCCCCGCTTAAGTGGGATACGAAAAATCGCAACATGGATGCCTCAGTGACAATAAAGGATTATTCCATTCACAATCAATACAGCACTGAAGATGTAATCAATCATTCCGTATTCGGTCTGGGTTTTGTGGAGCGCATCGTTTCCGATAAAAGTATGGATGTTCTGTTCCACGATTCGGTTAAGCTAATGGCGATGAATATCGCTTGACTTTTCGGGAGCCAATTTCACTTTAAAATCATGGTTTTCAAGGAAGTACATTATCTGTTGAACGGTGAATTGCGCCTTGCGCCGGAGAGCCTCCAAAGTGTTGAAGGCGTTGTGAGGGGTGAAAATGACATTGGGGTAATTCATCATTTCCCGGATGATTTCCGCTTCCCGCGATTGACACGAGGTGTGGTTGCGCAGATCAACGGCGACTGCGGGCTCATTTTCATAAACATCCAGCCCCAGGCCGCCCAGGCGCTCTTCCCTTAAAAGCCGCAGCAAATCAGCAGTTGGGGTATGTTCTCCGCGGGCAATATTGATTAAAAGAATCCCTTTTTTGCCATGTCTGAGCAGATCGTAAGAAAAGTATCCCGCGTTTTCCGGTGTTAAATTCATTGCACAAATTACAACATCCGCCCACCGGATTCCTTCCCGCTGATCAATGTAGTCGATATGAGAGTGTCTGACGACAGGGTCAACCCCTTTTATGTTGACACCGAGGCCACGGGCGATAGAGGCGATTTCACTACCGATGCGCCCGACACCGACAATCAGCAGGTTTTTTCCTGCACACTCCCTCCCGGTAAGACCGTCACGGTTGAACGAGGAAAACTGGCCTGTTTGCTGCGGCAGTTTTCGCAGCAGGGCCATCATCAACATTATCGCCTGTTCGGCCACCGCGCGTGTCGCATATTCTTCCAGATAGCCGCAGGGAAGAGGTTTTTTTATTGCTGTCAGGTATGCAGTGAGATGATCATGGCCGGTGCTGCGGCTGAGGATGCCTTCGATATTGTCCGCCCAGCTTTCCGGAACAACCGACTGCGTTCTGATGCTGATGATGCGGGCGGGCGGTGTTGAATGACCGGTTTCCTGGATCGTCTGTGGAGATAAATCATAGGCGATGGAATCACCCAGCAATTCTTTCAATGCTTTTGCTTCTTCGGCAAAAGCTTCATAAAAGAAGACATCCATATGTAAGCCTCAGATAACGCGTTGATGTTTTATTCCATTTCTAAATCAAGCGCTATCTTTGTTGGTCCTTCGGCAGGCTCAGGACAGGCTTATAATTCACAGGCATTCATGGTGAGCTTGTCGAACCACGCCTCGTCGCCTCTGTCCCCCGCTGGCGGGGGTAGGGGGTGGTTGCCGCCGCGATATCATCATTGATTTAGAAATGGAATTACGAGGGGTTTCTCGGATGCAGGCGCAGCCAGTCCCATTGATTGATTTTCTGCAGACGGGCAAAGGTTGCAAATAAAATTTGCCTTAAAAATATAACCTGCAGTTCCAAGGGAAGATTATTAAGTTGCTCAGCGTCAAAGGAGAGAAGCAGGCAATCCGTTTTTGCTTCGACATGGGTCGTGCGGGGAGCGCCCATCAAACCGACTTCCCCGAAGATGTCTCCCGTGGCTAATACTGCTAAAACCTTTTCATGGAGAACAACCTCAGCCTGTCCCTGGACGAGGACAAACATTTTAAAATCAATTTCCCCTTTTGTGATAATCCGGCTGCCGCCGGCAACCTTCTCCCAGCTTCCGGCATCCAGAAGCAGACCGATTTCCGCCTTTTCGAAGCAGGCGAAAAAGGGAAGTTCCGCAACCAGATGCATTAGTGGTTCTCTAATATCTCCCATGGCTCAACCTTATCCCCAGAAACATTTTTTTATTTCACATGCAATAATTCTCTTTACGACAATAATCGCCTGCAGTCAATAAGCCGTTTGTCTTATTGTGTTTCAATTAACTGTCTTAGCTTGATTTTCGGGTGATTTACTCGACGTCCTTAATATTTACATCCACAAAAAATTCACCGTAGTCGGTTTCAAAGGGGATGACGATACTGGGGCCGTCCAGAACATGTTTAATCAAATGATCTTTACCCGAGAAAACAACCGGAATGCCGGCGTAAATCACGAGATTCCGGCTTTGCAGCCGCCTTCTCGCATCACCGGAGATCATGTTCGTCAGTTCGCCCGCCGCATTTTCAATCATGCTGGTGGACTGCGGATCTTCACCCAGCATATTGGATATAATTTGGGAAATGCATGACTGGGAAAAACTCAACGCCAGAGAACCGGTAACCGATCCGGAAAAAGTGAGCAGGCCGGAAAATTCACCCCGGGCGGTTAAATCTCGCTTCAGATAGGGTTTACCTTCTGTTGCATTAATGGAAGCCATTACTTTCAGGACATTGATGCTTGCTTCAATGAAGGCATTAATATAGACGACGTTCATGACTCACCTGCTGTGTTTTTATGGTTGGCTAAGACGCTTTTTCCATGACCTTTGTTATCTTTCCGAGGAGACTGTCCATTTTGAAGGGTTTGGAAAGAAAATCACTTACGCCGTATTGAAAAGCCGTGTCGATGCTGACATCAAGTCCTTCCACCGATACTATTATAAATGGTGTGTCGCGCATTTTGTCGTCCGCTCGGACTTTTTGCAAAAGTTCTATTCCCGATAATCCGTCCATATGCCAGTCCGCAATGATCAGGTCGGTCTTTTGGGCTTGCAGAGTTTTAAAAGCAGACGCTCCGTCCCGAACTTCCGTTATGTTTTTAAAACCGTTTTTTTCCAGCATCAGGCGAATGAGGTTAGACATCAGCTCATTGTCGTCGGCTACTAAAATAGAGATGTCTTTATCCATAATTATCCTTTACGACCTCGTAAAAGGGCCGGATGTTGCTTTTCGCCTCATCCCTCCCCGTGTCAAGCACGGGGCAGGCTATGCAACGTACCTTAAGTACGCTTCATTCCTCGGTATTCGCGCGCCTTGCCTGCGACCTTTTTACGAGGTCGTCATTAATGTTGCGGTTTTGTTTGTCGGATGATCCGTTTGCGTTTAACCTTAAAATAAAAAATTAGCAAATGGTAAATTGAAAAAATGGCAACAAAATCAAATACCACCTGGAGCGGAATCGTTGTTACATAAAATTTTCCGGATCCACATCCAAAGTGATTTTTACCGAGCTTGTTCCCGTTGTCTGCATCAACCTGCGGGCAAGCTGATGCAGGGCGGCGGCGTTTTCGCTTTTGAGCATCATTTGCCAGCGCCAGCGGTTTTTAATTTTCGCGAGAGGCGATTCAGCCGGGCCGATTATTTCTACCTTGCTTTCGTATTGAGCACATAATTTTTGAGCGGTATCCTTGAGCCGCATGGCCTGCTCCAGCAGTGTTTCCTTCTTTGTCGCCGATAAACGCAGATTGATGATCCGGCTGAAGGGCGGATATCCCAGGTCTTTACGGAAAGCTATTTCCTCGGCGTAAAAGGATTTGTAGTCGTGGTTTTGTACATGCTTCAAGGCAAAATGCTGCGGATTAAAGGTCTGAATTATAACTTTGCCGGGGGTGGCGCCGCGCCCGCCGCGTCCGGCGACCTGGGTCAACTGCTGAAAAGTTCTTTCTGCGGAGCGGAAATCAGGGATGTTTAAAGACGTATCGGCGCAGATGACGCCGACCAGAGTTATAAAAGGAAAATCGTGCCCCTTGGTGATCATCTGCGTTCCCACCAGAATATCAATTTCCCGCCGCTCTAATTTTCGGAGTATTCTCTCCTGTGCTCCCTTCGTTTGCGTGGTATCCGAATCCATCCTTTGGATGCGGGCTCCCGGGAAGAGATTTTTTATCTGGACCTCCAGCTTTTGCGTGCCGGCGCCGTAGCTGGAAATGCGGCTCCCGCCGCAGGAAGGGCAAAGCGGCATAGCTTTTTGCGTGTAGTTGCAGTAGTGGCATTTTATTACTCCTTCGGCGGCGTGGCTCTTCAGGGACACGGCGCAGTTGGGGCAGCGAAAGTTATAACCGCAATCGGCGCAGATTAAGAATGTGTCGAAGCCGCGCTTGTTAAGAAAAAGTAAAGCCTGTTCTTCCCTCGCCAGGGTCGTCTTCATTGCGGAAATTAAATTCTCGGAGAGAATGAAAGACCTGTCTTTTGAGGCCGGCTGCGCTTTCATATCGATAATTTCAATTTCCGGCAGCGGTTTATCCTCCACCCGCCGGGAGATTTCCAGGTAGGAATACTTTTTGTTTCTGGCGTTGTAATAGGAACGGATGCCCGGTGTCGCCGATCCCAGCACCACAACAGCCCGGTCCAGCTTTGCTCTTAACACCGCCATATCCCGCCCATGATAGCACAGCCGGTCATCCTGCTTGTAGGAAGCGTCGTGTTCTTCATCGACAATAATCAGTTGTAAATTAGGCAAGGGTGCGAAAAGGGCGGAACGGGCGCCGATCACCAGTTTGATCCGGCCGCGTTTGATTTGCCGCCACTGGTCGTAGCGGATCGCCTCGGCTATGCCGCTGTGCATGACGGCAATCTGCTCCTGTTCAAAGCGCTCCGAAATACGCGATACCAACTGCGGCGTCAAAGCTATTTCCGGAACCAGGTAGATGGCGCCGCCGTCATTTTTCAGCACCTGCGCGATGGCGTTTAAATAAACTTCAGTTTTTCCGCTCCCCGTTACACCATGCAGCAATACGGGTTTAAAAATATTTTTTCCCAGATGCCCGGAAATGACCCGCAGGGCCTTCTGCTGCAGGGCATTCAAAGTGTGCTTTGTTTTGTTATCGCCGGTCAAAGAGTGGACGGGGGTGGTGCGTATCTTTTCCGTTTCCGAAAGTTCAAGTATTCCTTTACCCTGAAGCGTTTTAATAACCGCACCGGAGATGCCGGACTGATTAATTAATTGCTGCAGCGGCATTTCACCTGTGCTTTGCAAAAAAGCGACGAGCTCTTTCTGTTTCTGCGTTAACTTTTGTCCGTCACTCCTGATCTTGCCGAGTCTTACGACTTTTTCCCTCAACGGGGCGAGTTGCTTCTTCCGCCGTTCGTCAATACGCAGAAGCCCGGCCAGGTGCAGATTGCATATTGTCGACGTAATATTTTTGGCGCCGCAGGCTTTTGCCAGCTGGGCAAGCGCAATTCCCTGAGGATATTCCTGCAATAATTCCCAGAGCTTCTTTTGCGCCGGGGGAAGGGGGGTATCTTTCGTGCAGGGTAGGGGCGTAATCCAGAGA
>Ga0208462_1000795_pt1 | contig 26733 bp, 16 predicted proteins | sample AD_SCU001_MetaG_FD_184452 | JGI IMG/M metagenome (GOLD analysis project Ga0208462, IMG submission 184452) | Active sludge microbial communities of municipal wastewater-treating anaerobic digesters from China - AD_SCU001_MetaG (SPAdes) (version 2) | ecosystem: Engineered > Bioreactor > Anaerobic...
ATCCCTGGGTGGTTCGTGAAGCGTTGCACAACTGTATTGCCCACCAGGACTACCGACAGTCTGCTCGCATTACCGTGACTGAAAGGCCGGGTTCCCTGATGTTTACCAATCGTGGGGATTTTATTCCGGGAACAGTCCAGAGCGTAATTGAACGGGATATGCCGTCGGATCAGTATCGAAACCCCTTCCTTGCCCGCGCAATGGTCGAGTTGAACATGATCGATACCATCGGTAGCGGGATCAAGCGGATGTTTAGAATACAGCGGGACCGTAATTTCCCGATGCCCGATTATGATCTCGATGAAGAGGGTGTGGTGCGGGTCACGATCCCCGGCCGGGTGATCGATGAGCGGTATACCCGGATGCTGATCGAGCGGGAGGATCTGACGCTGATGGATGTGATTGCCCTCGATAAGGTGCAGAAGGGATACCCTATCCCAGAAGAGGAGCGCGAGCTCCTGCGGAAGAAGAACCTTATCGAGGGGCGGCACCCGAACCTGTATGTGTCTGAGAGCGTGGCAGCCAAGACTGGTACACAGGCTGATTATATAAGAAACCGGTCGTTTGACAGGGCATACTTCAAGGATATGGTGGTGGCGTACCTCCGGACGTATCACGAGGCGAGGAGAGTTGAGATTGAAAAACTGTTGCTGGACAAAGTCTCCGATGCTTTGAGCGAGGAGCAAAAACGTCAGTTCATTAAGGATCTGCTTCAGGAGATGCGTAAGGAGGAGACCATCAGGGCTATCGGGATGACACGGAGTGCGAAATGGGTGCTCACTCATGATCCTGAAGACTGTGTCTGATGGAGGACCCTGTGGAGACGATTGGATGGACATTGCGTTGAATGTCATACCCGGCTGTTGCAGATTGGTATTGGAAACTTGAATTGGAGAAGTGATTGGCATCGATTGGAGATGAGATTCCAAATATACTGCCTGGATTGGCACAATGGGCGGCCATGCATTAATATCTTAAACTCATTATTGGAGATGGATTGGAGAATGATTGGAGATAGAGATGCCATGATACCGGAGGGTCGGACGACCACGACGACTGAAGGCGCTTCTCCTTGACATCTTTGCTGTTCTCGCCCCGGCCGGTATGCAGAGGCTGCGGAGCTGATCCTGCAACTTGCGACGTCACGGCGGGTCGCCCGCCCCCGCTCCTCGCCGAGCCGATGTATCTCGCCGGCTACATCGAGCGGATGGGCACGGGGACGCGGGACATGATCTGCACCAGAGCGGGTCTGCCGGAGCCGGAGTTTGCCGGGAGCGTATGGGTTCCAGACGATCATCCGCCGGGCTCACAGCAAAGAGACCGGGAGAGCACCCGGGGAAAAACCTGGGGAAAAGATCCTCACGCTGATCGCAGCCGACCCAACGATCAGTACGAATGAGCTGGCCGAACCGATTGGCATCACATCCAGAGGGATTGAATGGCAACGCCGACAGCTCAAACAGGCAGGTCGGCTCAAACGAGTAGGGCCGAAAAAAGGCGGCCGCTGGGAGGTTATCGGAGATGGGGATGGGTAGTATCGGGGAGCATCCTCTGACTGGTGCCATACGGTTAGAAGATGTCCGGACCGCCCTTCAGTACCCCTGCCTCTCCGGGATCACGCCCCGCACCCCGCCCCGGGGGTCCGCCACGTCCCCGGCATACCGGGGGATGACGTGGACGTGCAGGTGCATCACCGTCTGGCCGGCGGCTTCTCCGACGTTGACGCCGATGTTGTAGCCGCCGGGGTGAGATTGTTCGTCGAGGAAGTCTTTTGCCTCCCGGACGAGGGCGAGGAGGGCGGCCTGCTCTGCGTCGGTCGCGTCGAAGAGGCCGGCGACGTGGCGGAAGGGGATGAGGAGGAGGTGGCCGGGGCTGACCGGGTATTTATCATAGCGGGCGTAGCAGAGGTCGTTTGCGAGCACGACCTCCTCTTTTTGAGGGTTGCAGAACGGGCAGGTCAGGGGGTCCATGCCACGTACCCCCGGACGTCGATTAAGTAGGCGCACTTCTCGGCGAGGTGCGTAAAGGCCCGGTCCTGCCAGCCGCTCCCCGGGGCCGCGAGGCCGAGGAGTGAGACCGCGATCTCCCGCTCGAAGGGGCGGGGGGCGTGGTCGTGGAGCAGGTCCCAGTAGCCGATGATGCAGTCCCGGCGGTCTTCGAGGAGCGAGGGCCCGGGGATGCGGTCGGACTTCTTTGCATTAACGGAGCCGAGGGCGGGGAGCAGGTTCCAGAGGTCGTTGTTCTTCCAGACCGAGAACGGGAGGACATGGTCGATATGCATCGCTTCCGGCGAGGATATGGCCCTCCCCGACCAGACGCAGGTGAGCGCCCCCTCCTCTTCGAAGATCGAGCGGTAGATGTTCTTTGCATCCGCGATTGCCCGCTCGGTCGTCGGGGTCTTCGTGAGCAGCGAGAGCATGCCCTCCTCGGTGACGGTCCCGGTCTTGTCCGCGGCCGCGGTGAACTCGGCCCACTTCTTTAAGAGGCATTCCTCCCCGGAGATGAACCCCCCGAAGTGCTCAAAGACCGTGCAGAGGTCGCGGGAGAGGGAGAACCGGCCGGAGTGCTCGATCAGGCAGGTCCGGTCGACCGGGCTCTCCCGGGAGACGCGGTACTGCCGGTCGTAGTCGAAGACGGAGTAGTGCTCCTTTGACTGCGAGTACCCGAGGTGCTTCATCGGCATCTCCGTGATGGTCTTCCGGATCGCTTTCACGAGCGTCCGGAACGCGGGCCGGATCTCGACCGGCATGGTGCCGTGGGCATAGTCGCTGTAGAAGACCGAGATCCCGCCCCGGTCCCGGTAGTAGTCGATGACCGGCACGAAGTGCTTCCGGAACGAGACGACCTTGCCGGAGTCCTGGTCCAGTGTCTCCCCGTTCTTCTGCGGGATGAACGCCGGGGCTGCAAAGATCGGGTAGTAGTAGAGCAGCCACTTCTCGACGAGCAGGCCGAGGGGGAACGAGACCGCATCACCGTCGTCCTCCCGGAGGTGCGAGGCCTGCTGGCAGATCTCGATGACGCCCCGGAGGAGGGCGTACTTGTAGGTCGCGTCGGCGCTGTCCCGCTCGATGATGTTGTTTATCCGGCGGTATTGGGCGAGATCCATTGGTTGAGGAAGAGATCGGGGGGCGGGGGGATATGGGTGCCGGTTTTGGTTGGGGGACGTTGTGCTGGCGGTGTCGCGTTGTCCTGAATGAGACGAGCCCCGCTCACCGGCTCACCAGCGCAGGCAGCCTACCGCCGTGCACCATTCGGTACTGCCCTTTCAAAGCCTCCTCGGCAGCTCCAGGGTGCTCGTCGACGACCATCCACCCATATTGCAGCTCCCACCCGGAGGAGAGGAGCGCCCATATCGGATATTTGGCGGTATGACGGGTAGCAAGTTCCAAGTATCGGCCGTGGAGGGTGTTCTTGCTCCCGGCGTACGTCCCTGCCGACCCGATGTAGATCGTCGGGCAGTCGCCGATCTTTGAGAGCCGGTCAAGTCGGCTGTGAAGAAACCGCCCTGCCACGTCCCAGCCGATTGACTCGGCAAGACCGACAGCCTTCTCGCGGACCTCTTCTGCCGGAGTTCCGCGTTGGTGAATTCGAATGACGTAGACCCCTTTGCGCTTCGGTGGTTCTGCATCTTGAAACCGCGTGAACTCAAACGCATCGAAGAGGTCGTTGCAGCAGTTGCCTGCCGGTGGAGATCCTTTCCCCATAGGCCGTCACCGGTAGTAGGTCTTATAGCAGTCATTGCAGACTGGCCGGGTCTTTGTCGTCGTATGCTTGTTCCCGCACTTGTGGCATACCTTCTCCTTGTAGTCCGGGTTGTTGAAGCGGGCCCAGGAAGCGAAGCACTTCGGGCAGTACGGCTTCTCCGGGTTATAATCGATCGTCTCTCCGCACCGGATGCAGTGTGCTTCCTCGCCCAGCACTGAATCCAGCGCCTTCTCAAGGAATCCCTTCTTCGGAGGGACTTTCAGTTTCGGGGATATGGTTCTGGTGGTTTTTCTCGGCTCATAGGCCCGATGATTCGCGGTGGCCGTTGCAGCCGTCCGGCCACTGTTCTCCGGGCTGCTTGCCTGCAGAATCCTTTCAACCTCTTTGAAGGTCTGAGCGTAGAGGTCGGGATCGGTCTCCCGGGAGAACCGGATGCCCATCTCCCAGTTGTTGCTTTGTGAATGTTTGTAGAGGTTCATCGAGGTGATGATGCCGAACTGTTCGTTGATGTAACATTTGGCGTGAAGGTCGTCGCACTTGTAGATTCGGGCACTCTGCAACTGTTTGAGAAACGCCAGATCCTCCGGGTTCGGGGTTGTATCGCTCCGGTAGACAATGTCGATTGGGACCTTTTTGCTGTCAATGCTCTGAAGATACTTCAGGTTGTGCGGGGTCAGGCTGATGTAGGGAGTGATGATCGAGATCTGCTCCTCAGCGCTCTTGATGAGCTCGATGAATGTTGCACTTACCCCGGATGCGTCCAGAAAATCTGCCATTATATTGCTCCTAATAGAATACTATTCGGTGGCGAGGCGAAAAATATTCTTATACGCCCCCGCTGGCCTGGATTGCCGGTATGGAGCCGTTCTGATCGAAACCTGACTTAACGGGGGGTTTTGCGCCGGCAGAAAGTATTTGGCGATCGAGAAGAAATTTTCAATCTGGAAGAGAGGAGCACAGCGGGGCTATACTGAGAGTTGAGCAATGCCTGCGAGGGTCCAACTGGGGAGATCATGGTCATAATACACGGGATATCGGGAAGTACGCAGTACCTCCTGAATGGGCTGAAACCCGTTGATGGAAGAAGTCTGGGGACTTTTGGAGATATTCATCACTTTTACAACAACTATACCGAAATCCTGGATAAGACCCAAACTGCGGTGAATAACCGACTCGATGAGAGGATAGCCGGCCTGAACGACACTGAGGTCCAGCTCGATACCCGGATTCGAGAGGGCATCGCCCGGCGTACGGCAGAGGTTGATGGGCAGATCGCTGAAGTCAGGGCCAAGATCGACAATGCAACAAATATCGTGACGCGATGTGCCTATAAGGTCAAATGCTGGATCGCGGTCTCTCTACGGTCCAGGAGCATATCGCGTCCCTTCAGCCGCCAGAATGTGGAACTACGCCGGGTTCAAACCGAGAAAGCGATGCTCATCCGGAACAGGACGGAGTTTGTCAGAAAAGGGTGCAGTAATGTCCTTGATAATCATACATTTATAACCGACAATATGTCGTTTTATATCGGTGCTATCGGGGAGGAAACGGTTATCAACGCCCTCTCACGGCTCCCCGACGAGTATCATCTCTTCAATGACGTGAACCTGCGGTTTCATCCTCCCATCCACTGGAAGGAGAAGAATGATTACATCAAGTCGAGCCAGATCGATCACATCGTCGTAGGCCCGACAGGGCTCTTTCTTGTGGAGACGAAGAACTGGAAACTCTCGGATCTTGAGACGAGATCTGATAAACTGGTCTACCAGGTGAGGCGATCAAGTCTGGCGCTCTGGTACTACCTGCGGAAGCACTATGCACGAAACAACGTGCCGAAGACCTGCAACGTCATCATCTCGGTGCAGGGCTTCCGTCCCGGCCAGAGATTGGAGCCCCATATCGATATCACCACCCCCAACAGGCTCTGCGAATACATTACGAGGAGGGCGAGCGCCCTGCCGACAGCTGCGGTCGAGAGGTTGGTCGCCGTGATCGGTCGAGTGGGCTGAGGCCTCATGGATGGAATCTGGGGTCATGATGCTCCAGAGGGTGACGCCGGGGAGTCTCGATCTGAACAGAGCATCATTGATTCCAATGAAATTATGTCAAACCCAATCCTTTCATAGCAGCGGTCATCGGGTCACCGTAAAATACTGGATCTACGCGTTCCATAATATCTGCCGAAACGTCGAGGAAGTTCCGCTTATTCTCGATCGGGATGAGCGCCTTTCGGGCTCCGTTGTCCATGGCCAATTGCAATGTTTCTGAAAGGCTTGGAAGAGGCTTTATATTTCCCTGGATACTCAAATCGCCAAGGATGAGTAATCCGGGCAGTGCTTGATGCTTCTTGATGGCGGAATAAACCGCAATAACGAAAGCAATCCCTACATCGGCGGGGATACGGTTGGAGAGCAGATCGATGGCTTCAACATGAATATCAGAGGTATCAAAAATACTGGCGATACCCATCTCCACCTTATGGCTTTGGAGGTACGAAAAAGCCCGGTGGATGGATTCCTTCATGCTCCCCTGTACCCCCCCTGCCATTTTGAGCTTCCCGGTGCCTGCGGAAAGGCCCACCTCAAGACGGTAGAGGCCGACCCGGCCCCCCTCGCCTACGGATGCTGTATAAACCGATCCAGGGGCCAGCGGGTCGGTAGATATCAGGTTTCTTCCGCCTTCTTCAGGCAATCCGACGTAAAATTCTTCACGTGTATCGTTGTCGATGTAGGAGAAAGAGGTCTGATAGTATTCGAAGGAACCCATCTTCTTCAACTGTTCTTTGACCCTTCTACGACCTTCCATGGCAATATCGAGTAACTCTGCCAGTTCTTCCTTGGAGAACTCCCCATGGGGATAGATGAGTTTGATGAGGCCGGATACTGTCTTGCGGACCGCCTTCACATCACGGGCGTTGAGGTGCGATCCCATTGAGAAGTATCTGTCGACGACATCAGTGTAGTTCTGTTTTCTAAGTTCTCGAAGGGCCTCTGCAAGGTAATCGACCACAAATCCGTAGTGATCGGTGAAGAAGTTCATGCGCATTTTCGGGACTTCCCAGCCCGGCAGATAGTAATGCAGCCGATCAAGGAAGGCCATATCTTCACGGATAACATCTGGCATCGGGGTGAATAGATGAGATGAGCGGACCATGACCTCAACAGGCTGGTTGGTGTTACCAAAGAGCGCGATTGATGCGTACGCAGAGAGCGCTTCCTTCCCTCGTGCAAAGGTACCAGACTCACAGTAGGTCTTGAGCATTGTAATGATCTCTTTGGGCATCTTCTGGAGATCGGCAACTTCATCGAAGCCGACGACATCCCAGAGTCCGACCAGCCCGATCTTACCGGTACTCATGTTGTAGAAGAGGTTGGCCACGGTCGTCGGCCCTGTGAGCAGAATGCCGTAGGGTGAGATCTCCTGATAAGCATACGATTTACCGGTTCCACGCGGGCCTAGCTCCACTAGATTGTAGTTGTGTTCGCAGAAGGGTATGAGACGGACAAGGAGGAGCATTTTAAGGCGGCGATCAAAGTTTGAGGGCTCCATGCCAATACTGCGTATCAGAAAATCGATCCATTCCTCGGTTGTTAATTGACGACGCCCTTCGCAATATTCCTCAAGATCAAACATTGCCAATTGGATTGGAATTAGATCTTCTACCCAGAATGGGCTCCGTTTGCCCTTTGCTTCCTCATCATACATATGACGGAGATAGACCTGAGCCCAGATTCCACCCATGAGAAGGCGATCATATTCTCGGACATACATCTCCGGAATATGAACATATTTATGCCCAAAGTTGACAAGTTCTGCCCAGTATTTGTCGTCATCGGAGACATACCGAACTTTAACTTTATCAATGATCATATGCTTGCCTCGTTCTCGGACAATGGACTGAGCTTTCGTCGCTTCATCAGGGCGGACGAAGTTATCGGCGAGTGTCGAGTTTACAATTTTGAAGCCTGCATCGATGGCTACGGAATCGTCGGTGGCGCAGTATGTGCCTAAAAGGAATTCTAGGACGTAAACCGGAACATTAGCACCTACTTTAATCATCCTGACAAGATCTTTGCGGACGACTTTCCCCCCAAATGCCTCCGTTGCCTTTTGATCTATGATATCCATTTCCACCATTACCTTGCTCCTAGATCTGTATCAAAACAGGAATATTTTCCATTTTTTCCAATTCAATTCCTGTAGTTGCATTGAAGAGATGGATTGTTGCCTTATCAGTCGAGGGCTTTTCGAGAATTTGGAGTATAATTACATTCGGTTCGATAATTGTGCCGTTGCTGGGATCCAACCGAAGTTGAACGTCACCAGTTGCCTCCTCGAACCCATAATGTGCAACCATTGGGCGCGAGATGCACCTTCCACCGCTTCTGATCTCGACGCGGACCTTGGGTGGCTCAATATCTGCGATATTCTTACTCCGCCCTTCGATCTTAATAGAGAATGTCCGTGTGGTGATACTTTTACTCCCAGGTTGCATTGTCCACACCAATTCAGTTTGTACCCCCAGCTGAGTCGGCTTGGGTGTGACAATGAGCACCGGAACAATCACCTCCTGAGGAGATAGTCCACCATGGAAATATGCTGTATCTCCTCCGGAAACCTTGAACACACCGAACTGATAAGGGGTTACAATTTCGAGATCGCCACCGAGGCCCAATTCTTTTGCGGTAATGCGAATGCAGGCTTCCCGTGTTGCGCCACCCCGACCGATCCAGACCCTGCGATGGAGGTCGACAGTGAGCCCACCAGGAGAGTCAATCTTCATATCGCTTTCGATCTCTTCACCGAAGAGATAGCCGTGATCGGCTGAGATGATGATGGTCTTGACCCCATAACGAGCGAGCGTCATCATTGCCCGCCGGATATTGTGGAGTATATCGGTCATATAACTCCGAGCCTGGTAGATCTCGCCCTCCTCTCCAAGCTGATCGATCTCCCGAGAGGTGACGACGATAAGGTCGGAATTTTTGATCTTCTCTTCCACCGTTCTCTTGGGAATCGAGAGGAGGTCGGCAAGCTTCAGGTCGCTCACGGACACATCGACGTGTTGCTTAAGGAATTCGATACGGCTGGCACGATCTTTGAGGAGAATACCATCTATCTCCAGTCCAACTTTTCCTGAGGCAGCGGGGACCAAATTCGGTATTGTTTCCGTGTGAGGCATGAGGGCTGCCATCCCCACCTCTGTGATAGTAGGAACCGTTGCAAGCGCTGGACCGAAGGTCGCGGAGAACTCTTCACCTAGTATCTCAGCCAGCTCTCTACCCATCTCGAACCGAAGCGCATCGACAAGGAAATAAGCTGTTTTTCTGCTTTCGAGTGTTGGTGTAACCTCAGTAGCAAAGAGGTCAAGCTGACTGGGCACACCAGGGATTGAGAATCGTGCTTTCTTAAATTCCTTGATGAACGTCTCTGCCATGGCTCCGCCAATATGCGTATAGATCTGCCGCGCCCGATTCATGAGTTGGGCAAGGAGATCCTGAGATCCGGCGGAGGGATACTCCAGGGTGAAATACTGGTTCTCAATATGACGATGAAGCGTATCTAGACGACACCAGGGGGTTAAACCACCAGTATAGTGCTGGATAATTTCTGGAGCGGTATATGAACGATCTCGCAGGTCATTCTCAAGTAACTTCGCCTGGAGGAGGAATTCACCGATGGTCGCGATGAGGATCCAGCGAGCTTTGAGCTGCATATCGTACCCGGACCAGAACCCATCCTTATGCTGCTTGGCGGTGAACACAATATTAGGCGTTGGTTCACTCAAGAGCGCTTCTTCCACCAGATGCTGGATCTTTTCTTCAATAGTGCGGAATGTGTTCACATCTGCGATCTGATCTATTGTGAATGAGATGGCTGAAAGTCCGAGTGCATTTTCAACCTTCTCTGTGAACTGCACGTATTGAGCCTGGAGATCTTGTCGCTTCTGCCAGGTTCTAACAAGGTCAATGCAAGCCTTTCTCGTCAAAGGGGTCTGAGCCCGAGATACCCCCGCAAGACGTTCGGGAACTTCGCCTTTTAGTTCGGATAGGAAGGCAGTTAGGATGAGATGCCTGGCAAGCTCCCCCCTACAGACATCAGGTTCGCCTGCGGTCAGGGTAGTGCCGTATTCAGCCTCGAACATGGTATTAAGGTCGTCGAGCGCCCCCCGGTCAATTATTTTCTGGTCGAACTCTGTGCTGGAGAGGAAAGAGAGTGTGATCTCCTGTGGATTCGAGAATCCGAAGATCAGAGAGAGAATGTGGTAATCGATAGTGCGACCGTATTGATCGGCGATCGTATCGAGGTCTGCAAGTGTCAGAAGCCGTGGTTTGGCATCTGCCTTCTTTTCAATCTCTTCGAGTTGGGAACCGTCCATGTTTTCCTTGAGCACCTGCCGGGCGATCACTGAAAGTCGGGTGTTCCGCTGCCAGGGATGTTGACCGGGTTTTATGACCGTTCCCGCTTTGGTAAAGGCAACCAGAGCATGGTCTGTTTTCTCTTCGGGCATAGGTACGTATAAGAGGAGCTTTGGCGATTTTTCGTTCACCATAAGAGATGCGACATCGTGCCGAAGCTCCAAGAACGAACCCTGGTACCGTACGACTGTTGCGTCGGGTATCGTCAGCGATTCGGCGATCTGTTTGTAATCTTCATCGGGGTCAAACCAGACCACAAGGTTGTTGTCGGCGGCCTGCTTTGTGACCAGATCCGTAATATAATCGGTAACCTTTCCCATGTTCACTCTCCCTCATATATATCGAGCCTGTCATGCGCAATCGCAAACGACTTGTTCGTTTTGCACTTCTCCAGCACTCGGTCAGGCCAGTAGCGCATCGCGGTGTAGGACCAATCGTATTCTCCTTCCTCGAGCTCTTTCCAGAATTTCGCTGGCTCTATCTTCCAGGAGGGCATTAACTCGCGGAGCGGGGCGAGGTTGAGGATCACACCATCGTCGAGTTCCGGGCACCACCCGACAACCTCTCCTCGCTCGTTTTTAGCATCGAGCACCTGCTGGATGTTCCTGTCAAACGCATGGAGGTCTGCAAGGATGGTTTCGAGTTGGTCAAGTTCCTTTTCAAGGCGCTTGCGCTCTCTTCCTTCGGTGCCCTGCATCGCCGCTCGCACCTCTTTGATCCGTTGCTGTGTGGCGTTGATCTTCCCTCCGAGGTAGCGGTTGCCCTTCAGGAGGTAGAGAGTGTCGGGCGTTATCCGCTCGTGGAAGAGGTAGACGCTATAGTACTTCTTTGGTGACTGGAAGAGCCAGTATATGGGCCTTTTCCGGTACCACTGGAGGTGAGTTTTGAAAAAGTCCTTCTCAAGGTAAGATCGGAGAGCGTCTTCGGGCTCCTGCGCATTCCCACCGATTGCTTTGATCACCTCTGCGGTTGTCGTCTCGCCGAGCATCAGAGTGAGCGCCTCGGTTACGAGCCGAGCAAGGTCAAGGGGATGGCCGGTATCTAGAACGGCGATGGTGTGCGGGACGGCGAGGCTACGGAGCGTTGTTTCGGCCTCTAGAGAGAAGAGGTGGTTGCCACCCACGATGGCTGATCCGAGTTCTCCCTCGATGCCGGGAGAGAACCTGCCCATGACGATGCCGGTGGCGTAGGAGATCCAACGGGCGGCGAGGTCTTCTAAAGTGGGGAATGAGGTTGCGTTTAAATTTTCAACTTCAAAGTCAATAGCAAAGCGCTCATTGTCAGATATTCCAAAAAGTCGATATACTTCGTCATCAATCTGTTTTTCAATTTCGGATAAATGATGATAACGATAAACTATGATTTCACTAGCGGATTTGAGATTTTCCCCGCGTGGAGGTGCGATAAAATCAAATGTTTGCTCATTCTCATTGCTATCTTCCATTGCAATTTTTACAGCATTGGTAACTAGAGATTTTAGTGATACTGATCTTTGGGTTGGGATAGGGATGTTGAGAATATCCCCCACTGCGCAGTAAATCGTCGAATTCAAGACCTGTATTGCGTTTTTCACGAATGAGGAATTCAACAATCCCATTAGGTCAGGTGCATCATCATCATCTTTTGAAAAAATGCAATTCCCGGCATGGTCAAAGATAAACCCTTGTGGCATTAATCGTACTGATAATCCGATAGAACTTACAGCAGAGTATGTGAGTCCTTCTCGAAAATAGTAATCTGTCGAAGTGATGATCCTTGACCAACCTGAATTATTATACAATGAGTCTCCCCAAGCCTTAATTTCGAAACCATTGTGCCAATAATTTATACAGTGATCCTGGTTGCCATACCATTTCCTGTTTGGACCTCCTTTCATTAGTGGGAACCATTTCTTTGAAATTTCTAACGTTTCCAGACAGTCCCTGCAATTGAAAGCAATATTTAATCTACCAGTTTCCCACCAAAATCGCATAAAGCGGAAGTTGTCAGCCGTCTTTAAACCTTGACGTAATACTGCTATGTCCTCCACACTGGGATTATTTTTGAAAATGTTTCGCAGTGGAGACGTTATCCAATATACCAAGGGAAGGCGTGGTATGGCAAAAAAGTTTTCTTGTGTACAACAATATACTGAATTATTCTCATTTTTAACTAATTTTTCAAAAAGTATCCCTTTTTCGGCCCCTTTTACATTCACTAACCTGTACCATTTACCAATGTTTGCTAAACAGTAAGCTCTTTCGCTAGACTTTCTTGATATAAAAGCAACAAAACCTTGTGCATTGGGATTAGATAACTCAAACTCTGATTTTGTGCCTAAATGGCATCCAGTCTCAATTGCAGAATTTTCTAACAATTCTTTTCTTAAATCATAATAAGAAGAAGTAAACATAAACGAATGAATTGTAATCAGACCAAACCTACCATTCTCCTGAGTTAACTCATTACTACGAGAAATAAAAGCAGAATACAAATCCCCACTCTTATTAGGGTAAAGTCTTTGAAGGCTCTCTTTTAACAACTCATTAACGTTTCTTTGTCCGGAGTATGGAGGATTTGTTACAACAATCGAGTATCGTCTCCTTAGGAGATCCAGTAATCGGACACCTTTCACCGCCTCTCCGACAAAAAATCCATTGTCTGCTTCTCTTTCAGCAAATCGTAATAGTGCACGCTGGATTTCATCTTCCATCTCCTTCCAGAATGCTTCATCGAACGCTCGCTCTCCATATCTCGTCACCGACTGCCCGGAAAGATCCATCTGCCGCCCTTCTTTCTCGAACCGCCGCCGCTCTTCATCGATGAGTTGCTGCACTTCCTGTTCGATCTTTATCAGTGAACCAAGCTGGTTTGCGAGTTTGAGCTGTGGGTAGAGTGCTCGTAATATCCGCTCGTGAACGGGGTCGAGATTTCCCTTTGAGAGGAAGGTTTCGAGGTGAACGCCATTGAGCGGCAGAATATCAGCGCAGGCAAGATTGCTGTCGGTAATAACTGCCTGCCGGTTGTAAGACTTCGCCTTCAGGAAGAGCGTGAGCGCCGAGAGCTGCACCGCCCGGAGGTCGATATCGATGCCGTAGATGTTATTGGCGATAATCACCGCCGGGATCTCTGCCTCGGATGCCACCGAAGGCTCTGCCGGCCATCCGCCCTCTCCGGCACGTTCAATCTCCTCTTTGTACATAGCGTGGAAGAGGTCGAATGCCACCAGCCCGAAGTGCATCGTCCCGCAGGCTGGATCGAGGAGGGTGACCTCTTTAACCGGCTTGAGGTCGACCGGCGGGATCTCGCCTTCGAGCGGTACTAGGTAGTCGAGCTGCTCAACCAAGCGTGTATCGGGATGCATCTGCACCCACTGCCGACCGAGGGTATTTTGGACCAGGTACTTCACGATCCAGCGTGGGGTGAAGAGCTGGGTTGCAGCCGGGATGTCCTGCGCCCGTATCTTCTGCTTCTTCTTATAGAGACGATCAAAGACCTCGGCTTTCTCCTGTTCGATGAAGTACTGGTAGACCCAGCCGATCGTCTCCTCGCTCCCCTCCTGCCAGGCTTCGTCGAGCTCCGGAACGTTGAGCATTCGGATGATCTCATGCAATACCCGGGGTCGAGGGAAGAAACAGCTTGCGATCGTATCGGTATCGAAAAGCACCCGTATTTCCGTGGAGACCGCGCCACACTGCCAGAGCAGGAACTGCCGGTACGCACGCTCACGGGGCCCTTCACCGAATGCGTTCTTCGGGAGATCCCCCTGCTCATAGAGGGTTAAACACTCCTTGTTCTTGGGGCGTGCCAGCCAGCGCAGGAACCCGTTGGAGTCTGTGCCCTTCGCCAGAGTCTGCCGGATCAGCCCCCTGCTCTCCATCATCCTGAACGCGACGAGCCGGTTTAACCAGGTGAACGCAATCTCTTTCGTGAGTTTGGCATAGGCCTCTTTAGGGGTCAGCCCGGCGGCAACCTCGTCGGTGAAGAATGATTCGAGACGCTCCCTCGTCTCCCGTGCGAATTCGATCTCCTGGACGGCTGGCAGGCGTGCGATCGCCTCAAATGTACCCTTCTGGTTGAGGCCGTAGAGAGATTCCAGCACCTCCGATGCCTCGGTTACCAATAGTTCCCGGGCAGTAAGCGTAAAATCATGCAGTGACTTCCGATCCATGGTTTATGTCCTCCTCTGTGCATCGATCTGCCCGGGATGGATGACCCGGACGCAATCCTCTTCCGGCATTATCCCTGCGAAATAATCCCAGAGCTCGACATCTCCGAGCAGCCCCCGGCTCCGGCGATAGAACGCATCGACCAGCGGTTCCTTCCCAGGGAATGGCCTGCGATGCATCACGAGGATCTTGCATGCAGCGCTGACGAGGCCGAAATAGAAGATGGCTTCTTTCAGCGTAGCTACCTTTCCCGAGGGATAATTGCCGCTTTTTGTCCAGTTGTAACTTTTGCATTCGACGATGATGGAATCATCCTCCGAGACAAGGTCGAACTCGTGAACCTTCCCCTCCCCGATGTTCAGCGTTTTCTTTGAAAAATGGGTTTCATATGTCCGTGTGAGATAGCGCCTGACACGCTCCTCGAATTCTTGTGGTGTGATATCTTCATGTATGGGATCCAGAGCAGGATCTCTTTCCGGTGCAACACGAGGTTTTGGTGAACCAGTCTGGGTGATATTCACGATCTTCGATCTGCCACAGACGGCACAAACACCCCGTTGGCGCCGGAACTCTTCCTGCCGCACAAGATTATTGCAGATGGAATTCACCTGTTGTCGTGGAGAGATCGCAAGTTGCATCGATAAACAGTCGTCACACCACGCCCTCCCGTCTTTTTTCAGAAGATCTACAACTTCCCGCGCATGAGACATACAAATACCCAGCCCACCTAATGGAATCAAAATTAACTGTATCCGGAAGCGCTTTCTATCTTCCGGATTGCTTCCAGCGCCTCTTTCCATTCTGCGCCCCTATCACAGTCGCGGATATTGTGGAGCGGTTCAAGCGCTCTACGATCACCAATCCTACCTAGAGCACGAATGCTGCGCTTTCGAATATACGGATTGGCACAGTTCGTCAGCAGAATGAGGCGAGACACGCAGATGATATCCCCCGCCTTCTCAAGATAGGCGATCGCTTCCAGAACCTCATCCTGGGTTCCGTACCTCAGCACTCTTCGGTAGTGCTCACGTTCGACTTCATCGCCATAGAGGGCAAAAATACACCGATTGATGTGATAGATGATCGTTTTCCGCTCCTGTAGATATTCTTCCATCGAATTGATCTTCTGGTGATCTGCAGGATTTCGGTATTTCTTGACGTACTTACATGCTTCAACAGCGGTTGTGTAATGGATGTCAACGTTCTTTTCAAAATAATGTCGAGCAATCGCAACGATCGGGTGAGATCCGGATAAGGATTGTTTAAAATCTCCCCAACTATCAAGTGAAATAGTTTCAGGTTTGCTATCGTTAAATATCGTTTTCAGCACTGGAGGAAGCGTGCTGTATAACTTTCCTATCCCGTCAGGATATTTCTGCAAAACCCGTTCGATAATTTTCCGAGATATCGCGTTATGCAGCAGGACTTCAAGCCCCTTGCCGTAATACATAAAGAAGATAGAGCCCGGGTCAGAACCAATATCTTCGGCATTATAGAGTATTTTCATGACCTTTTCCGCAGACTCGAATACCTGACGTGTTTCATCGTCGGGTATGGTGTCATAGCAGAGCACACCGTACCGTGAAGGAATCCTCCGCCTCTCAGCAGGAAGACCGTCCCATTCGTACGGGACCGATCGTGCATAGAGCGGGTCTTCCTGCGAAGGCTCCCGATCAAAGGGGATTGAGAAGAGGGCACTTTTGAGTGTATTCTGCTGGATGCTGTTAAAGAATCTCCCAAACTTTGCGAGTGCATCGTTACCTGCTCCCATACGTGAGAAGCAGTGCCGAACCTCAAGGCCCGATTCTTCCCGAAGGAACTCCCAATCGACCATATCACGGTAATCTTCTCTGGCCGTGAAGTCGAAGATATGGGTGATGGTGTGCTTCTGGGTATATTCAAGGAGAATATCCGTGAGGAAAGTGCTCTCACGCCATATTTTCTGGACGTTTGAATTCCATTCGACCGGGACGCTGTAACACTGGATCGGCTCTTGCGGCGTGACCAAACCATAAAGGCCGGATACGATCAGAGTGTGAACGTCAGGGGAGGTGAGATTTATCTTTCCCTCAATGCCGAGCCTGTTGTAGAACCGAGCATCTTCACCATCATACCGATCGATCGCAGGAAGGTACACTGCATCGTGATCGGTATCGCCCAGATCCGGGCCCGGGACGAGGAGAGCATTGAACTCGTGAAGGTTCTCGTCGGAGTTTGCCCAGAAGATCTCCCCTCCGCGGAGCATGGTGTAGATCCTCTGACGCCGCTGTTTGAGGGCGCTTTGGGACGCTTCGGAAAGCGATGGGAGGATAGATCTCTCTTCATTGTAGCCTCGCTCACCGCCTTCTCGTTTGTGGTATGCGCAGATTATGAGAATGAGGGGGCGGATCTCCTGCTGTTCCACCATTACTTCACCAGCCCTTTCTGGCGCAGTTGCTTCCCGATAGAGGACCATTCATACTTTCCCTCGAGGAGTTCTTCCCAGTACTTCTTTGGTTCACTCCATGGCACCAGGGCGTATAGCGGGGTGATGGTGAGCACCACACCATCGTCGAGGTCAGGCGTCAGGAAGAGATCCGCTGCTCGCTGGAGCTTGTCGCGGAAGTCAACCAATTCACCGATAAAAGCCTCCTGCTTCTCGATCGCAGCCTCGAGTTGCTTCGCTGCGGGGCCGCCGACGCCGAGGTCTGCCTTCTCTGCTTGCATCTCCTGCAACCTGTTCTCTTCCCGCTGGACTTTTGGCTTCACGTAGCGTTCCAGCGCCTTGAAGAGCGTATCGGCATCCAGCCGGTGGTAATAGATCCAGAGGGCGTAGTTCCTCTTCGCAGACTGAAGTAGCCAATAGATAGGGGCCTTTCGCCGGCTCTTGGAATACCGCTTCACATGGTCGTCCCAGAACCCGCCCTTGCCAAGTTTGCGGAAGTAGTCGCGGAGGGATTTCACCCCGAGGAGCTCGCAGGCCTCCTGCTCGATGTCGGCAGCCCGTTCGCCCCAGATGACCTGAAAGACATCCCTGACCCGCCGCACGATGTCGTCGCCATGCACCTCGTCGTCAACCAGGATGCCATCCCAATCGATGGCGAGAGGGTATCTCGGCGGAGCCTCCTTGAGCGGCAGACCGTCGTCGCCTTGCAGCATCCCCGGTGAGCAGGCGGGGAGCGGGGCGAAAGGATCGGGGAGTGCAGGAAGTTGTCGCTCGCCGGTTGCGTAGCGGATATCCCAGCGGCCGAAGACGCAACCGAGGGTGTAAGATACTAGAGATGAGATTAAATCTTGGGGATTTACATGAATATCGCCAATTGGGCTTGGTCTGCTTTCAACTGTTTTTTCTATCACTTCTCTATCTGATTTAAAAATATTGTATGAATTGTAAGATAAATCATCAATTCTCGTTTGAAGGGTGTCAATTTCAAATCTTAAATTATCCAGTACTCTTTGCCAGCCCTCAAAGATGTCTGAGAAACGTTCTTGCTCACACACGCATCTTGGTAGGGAAATAAATAGTTTACTTGTCTCATCGTGCTGATAGAGACTCATTTTTCTTAGAATCGCTTCCTTCGTTTCAGTCCCAATTATTTCAGCAATATTCTTTGTAATTTCCGGAACGGGCATTCTTTGAATATTACCTACATCATACTGTTTTGCCGCTGCATCATCTGCTCCCAGTGATAATTTGATCAATCCATAATAGGCATTCGACAAGAAAACGCCAAGATATGAATAAACGGAGCTAAAATCAGAAATTATCGCGATACTTCCTACATCAGAGAAAATTACCCCTTGGGGCAATATTCTAAAACTCAGTCGGCTAGTCGTTCTACGAGACCATGTCAATCCAGGCGAGAAGTAATGATCTTCACCCCGAATATACGATCTCAATTTGCCATTTTCATCGTAAAAGTTCTTAAGGCCCCAGCCATTTTTTTCCCAGTTTATGACAAGATGAATATCAGAATAAAATGGGGAATACTGTCCTCCCTTCGAAATTAAAGACCATTTGAGACCCTTTTCGCTCTGTTCCTGTAAAATTTTAGGAATGTAATCATTGTCATTGCCGTAGAAATTCTGACTTACTGTATTTATCTTGTCAGGGGACACTTCCCAAGATAATCGTAAGAATTGGAAGTCATCTCCTGTATCTAATCCTTTCCTTACAATGCCAAGGTTCCCTTCGAAAGGAGGTATCTCTAAAAATTTGTGCCTTATTGAGTTGCTTACCCAATATGAAAATGGAGAAGAAGGAATTTGAGAAAAAGAAGATATCTTTATAGAATTACAATTCATTTCTCTATGAGTGTTAACCGCTTCTTTTAACGCTTCACCCTTATTCCCAGGAGCATCTTCAATTACTCGAAAAAAACATGCCTCGTTGTAGTTCTCAGTAACTTTAGTAAGTACATATGTGGCTGTTTCAACCATCGCTGTATCTAAGACCCCATGGCCAAGGTCCGCAAAGAGGAGAAGTGGGGCATGTTTCATAATAATTTCTTCGCGCCACTTTTGAAACGAGAGTAAGAAAAAACCGGTGCGATTTGTTATAGCACCGATTATTCCAGCATTGAAGAGAATATCTACCCCCCGTTCCACAAACGCCGTATAAACATCTTGTCTCGTAATTGGATATTTTTCATCGATATATGGTTTTGAAAGCACACTCGCCGCTCCAAACGGCGGATTCATCAGCACCACATCGTAGCGCTTCCGACAGAGCTCGATGAAGGCGAATCCCTGCTCGGCATCGTCGGCAAAGAGCTTTCGCCGGTAGCCTTTACCGTTAGCTGCCTGGGCTGTGTAGTCACGGAGGGCTTCGAGCACCCTCTGCTCTGCCACCTCCCAGAAAGACTCGTCCGTGATCCCGGAGAGATCGTAGAGGGTGGATTGCCACTGAGGACGTTTCTCTGTTGGGAAAAGAGTCAGCTGGACGTTCTTCGGACGGGTGAGCCAGAGGCACTTCGCCTCGGCAATGGCATCCCGAATCTCCTCCTCGATCTTGAGGAGCGATCCGGCCTCGCCGGCAAGTTGCATCTTCTCAAAGACCACCTTCACAAGACTACCGAGAACCGGTGGTTGCAGGTCGCTTACAAACTCCTCTAAGAGATCCTTCTCACCTGGCATCGACTCGGCACAGACGATGTTTGACCGGGTGATTGCCGGGCGTTCCCCGCGTTTGATCCCAAGATCCTGGAATGCTCGTTGAGCCCGGAGCCAGAGTGCCAGGCTTGCAATCTGGGTGGCACGGGGGTCTATATCAATGCCGTGGAGATTATGGCGAAGGATCAGCCCCGGAATTGCCCACTTGAGTCTCTCATTGTCAGGATACTCATCACAGAGCCGCTTCCCCGTACCAGAGAAGGGTGAAGAGTCGGGGTCCTCCCATGCCTCCAGGTAGACCCTCTCTAACAGATCGAAGCAGTAGAGGAGGAAGTGCCCCGAACCGCATGCCGGGTCAAGAATGCGGAGATCCCGGGGATCTTTCTTTGCCCTGAACGGAACAATCCGCGGTGCCTTCAGGAGAACCTCCTGTGATGTATCGGGGTCCATTCCGGTGCAAACCCGCCGCTCGACCTCAGTTAATATCAGGGCGGCAAACCGTCCATCTGATTGATCTGCACGAGCCATTGCGTAAAGGCAGTCAATCAGGTACTGGGTCTTGTAGTGCGACAGATCGACGATTTCTTCCTTGTTATAGGTATTGGCCAGTTCCTGCCACTTTGAAAGCCGAGCATCGCGGGTCCCATTAAACGGCCGAACACTGGATGTCAGATCATTCGGTGTCGGGAAGACCTGTCGCTTCCCTGTAGTGAACGCCTCGAGAGGATTATCTCCCTCGCCCTGCCAATCCCCAAGGAAGATTTCATCCGGATATCTCACTAGGTATTCACACTCTGCAAGTGCCGTTTCGCCGTGGCGCATCTCATACCAGATCCGTCCGAGCGTATTGTCGGTCAGAAACTGCACAACATATCGAGGAGTATAGAACTGGTTCCTGAATGCAAGTTCATACGAATTTCTCGGTGCCTGGCTCTCTTTCCGGGCTTTATCCCGGAGTTCTTTCGGAGTGAAATACTGGTAGATCCAGCCGACCGTCTCGTCGCTCTCCCAGATGCTCTCAAGTGTTCCCCCATTGATAAGCGCAATGACTTCGTCCAGCACCCGCTGTGGCGGATACAGCCGATTTGCTGGATCGGTCGGTGAGAAGAGCACCCCGATCTCCTCGGTCAGCGTCGACCCGAGCCAGGACAGAAAGTGCTGATATGCAGTATCCTGCTTACCGGAAACCCAGAGTTCATGAGCATCAGGATGCTCTGCCAGGTAACGCAGGAACCCGTTCGAGGAGACGCCTCTACTGACTGCTTCACGGATATGCCCCCGTTGTTCAAGCATCTTGTAGGCACAGAGCCGATTGAGGTGAGTGAAAGCTACTTCGCGTACCAGTTGCGCCACTGCATCTTTCGCCTCGAAACCTGCAGCGCGGATATGCTCCAGATGTGAGACCAGTTGATCCCGGAATGCCAGCTCTTCGGGAGAGAGGTGTGTCATCCCGGCACGCTCGGCAACCTTCCCTTTGGCATCAATGCCGAACTTACCTTCGAGATGCTCGGAGATTGAGGTCTCCAGAAGCTTGCGACACTCGATCACCGTTGAACGCAGTGCATTCCGAGTTGCAGTGTCCATTTTTCCTTCACTCCGGAAGGACGATGTGCCCTTCATCGATCAGCTTATAGAGTTCTTCTCGGAGCTGAACAAGTGCTTCTTCAATGTCTTCTCTCCGCTCTAGACGCTTTGGAAGATGATTGGTGATGCGGAGCCGGATAATGCGGCCTTTTGTAAGCGCCTCATCTGGACCGTGATCGTAGATCTTCCGCAAGACAAGTACCTGAATATCGGAGAGCGCTTCCTGCTTCCGCGCCTCTACAGCGTCAATATCAGACTGCATCTGACCAAGATTCGCTCTGCACGAGGAACATGCCCAAAAAGTCTCATTAAATGAGTAATCGATGCACTTCACCCGCTCAAGTGACGAGAGCACTGCAGTCTTTTCATCCTTTGTTAAATCTTCAAAATCTGGTTCTGCCCTAACCGCATCGATGGCCTCTGAATAGACCGAAGCCCGTTTCTTATGTAATTCCCGATAGCATCCATCATATACATCAACCAGTATGCCGGTCACTCTTGTAAGTTCGTTACGTTGTTCGGCAAACTCAGGGGAGAGTAAAAGGTCGTGCAGTCTCGATGCCGTCTTATCAATGTCCCTGTTGGAATCGCCACACCTCTCTTTGATGATGGGTACAACATCGGTGAGGATGCTCCGGGCACGCTGCACCTCGGTAACAAGGTCTGGGGTGATCGCTCTGGAGAGTGCGAGGAACCTCTGACGGAGCTCAGCAAAGGATCTGCCACTGGTGCTGATTAAACTGAAGGTATCCTCGGCATCAGAACCTCGAATGTACTCGACCTGATTATGGTATTCAGATATCTCCTCTTCTACGGGAAGTCTGTTCGACTCAATCAATGCCTTTAGGCTAACGACTAAGCCATAATCTCGAGATGCCAGGTCTTTGAATGCCGCAACGATCTTGGCTTCATCAATATCCACCTCCTCACCTGTGATCTCCTCGTACAGGTCCGCTGCACGAACGAGATCGGGTAGTTCCGGCTTGCCAACCCGTTCCGCAAACCCGGCTGAGCGGAATGCAGGGTTATTCGTGAACGCCATCCTGCTCTGGGCCTCTTGATAACTTGTATACGATTTCCCTTGGTGGGTAACGGCAATGGTGCCGGCTCGGAAGAGCACTGCCAGCACCAATCGCAACAGATCACGATCCCATCCGTATCCAAACCCCTGGAAATGCTCCTCAAGATCCTTGCCGGTAACTCGTTCACCGTACTCCTTCTGTCTATGGAGGTATAGGAGAATCTCTCGTGCAGTTTCTGCAGCTGTGTTTGGAACGTACTTCTGTCCTTCCCGTTTCACAAGTTCAAGGCCGCTCTCACCATCATAAAAGACGGCTGGGAGTCCGTTCAGGTTCGCTTCAGTCAGAACCAGCTCCGCTTCGTTTCCTTTCAGCCGGACAGCCCCCATCTCCAGTTTAGGGAATAGATAGGGTACCGCATAGTCAAACAGTGTGGAGAAGGTCTCATGAAGAGAATCGCCAAGTGCAGAACCGTCTTTTTGGACTCCCTGGAACACTCCGGTCCCCTGAAGAAGTGCTTGGGCAATCTTTTCACTTAAACGTGATTTCAGACGGTTTCGATCTCGTTTTTCTGCATCAAGACATTCTCGCTCGATGTGAGTGATCTTGTTCTGCGATGCGAGATGATCATAGGAGGAGATCATCCTGTTTGAGGCATGATACTCGGCAATTGTACGATCGATATCAGGAGTGAGCGCAAAAACCCAGAATATATCGTTTTGGTGATCCTTCTCTCGGCTCTCCTCCTGAACCCTTAATTGGACAGTCGAAAACTCCTCAGGTGACTCTGCGGTCTCGATGAGCACTTGGATAGCGCCTGGATCGCCTACTTTAGCACCATCGACAGAATAACCCACCTTAAAACTCTTCATATCGCCGAACCGGAAGGCTTTCAGTCTGGGATCGGAGAGAACGTCTGCCACTATCTCCCGCCGGATTGCAATCCGGTCCGCGGGGCGGGGATCAAGGTGCTTCTGGCGGTTTTCGCTCCAGTTCTTCTCTTCTGCTGATTGTAATTTGTAGCCCTCTTCAGTGTTTTTAATAAATTTCGAATTAGAGAGTCTCGCGAGTGCCGCTTTAACCTCTATAATCGGGGCCTCCTGGCCTACACCATCAACGAGGACTGCTGCGATGTTCTTCTCCGTTCGGGGCAGTTCACGCACAAATTCGAGCAAACATATTGATTTAGCTACCTGGAGAGCCCATCCGTTATCTTCGGGTTCGTCGCTAAAAGTCTTCGCAATATCAGTAATATCACTTCTTTTCTCAGAAGCGAGATTCCCTTCGACAAGTTCGTAGATCTTGTCGAGCGTTACCAGGGTTCCGATTGGTTTATCGGCGAGTTTCGTACGGTCAGAAACGAGCATCTCATATGACTGCTTGATAATGGTCCTGTTGCTCCCGCCGAGGTGTCGCGTTGCACCTGGTTGGAGGCGGATCCCTGACATAATTTTTATCGAGAGCTCGATAAAATGGGGGAGATAAGGGTAGAATTGGATGAACTCTTCCTCACCAATATCGCACCTGATGGTCGCACGTTCGAGGCTACACTGGGCGGTTAATCTCCCTTCATACTGCTGGAACATCTCTGAAAGCAACGGTCGAGCTTCGGGCTTCTTTGAAAGAACCCGTTTTGTAGCCACCTCCCGGATATCCGCTGGTGAAAGGTCAACTTTGTACTTGAATCTGTCTTGAAGTTTGGCAAGCTGGACGTTTCGATCGTCAATTGCAGCAACGACTTCCTGTAGTTTCTCCTGTGAAGTAACGATCAGCCAGACTGGAGCGAGGATCTGCCGCTCTTTCAACCTGTTTTTGCTCTGTTTCCCGAGCTGTTCTACAACCGCCCTGAGATCTTCTATTTTATCCCCACTGCGGGCAACATATTGGCCTAATTCATCGATAATGAACACCAGCGCCTTTCCTGGAGCCCGTTTAGCACTCAATTCGAATACACGATTCACAAAGTCGTTCACGGTGAAGTCGACGTGTTTATTCCCCACAGAAATCGACCAGGTGGAGGCATCGGGGTATGTCACGGGATCGAGCTTATGAAGCGTGGCACTGGTCCTCGCCATCTTTTGTGCCCCGGTACGGGCCTTTTCCCATGTCGTATTGGGGTACAGTTCATTAAATTGGCTCAGGAAGTCTTCGAATCTCTCTTCTGCTTCCAGCTCGATCTCCAGTTCGGCAATGTCGAAATCTTCGGCATAATTAAAGTGCATCAACAGTTTTCGGTAGAGAATCTCTGCGATACGCTCCGTCCCGCCCCGTTTTACGGATCGGTCCACCGAGATGTCGAACATTATCACCTCAGTGGGAATTGCTCTGTTGATGAGATCGATATATTCGCTGATCCGATGATCATTCACCTGCTGCTTGAAGACCTCAGAAGCTTTCCTCCCACAAACTGTCGGATTAGCGAGAACATAACCTAGATTTTTCGCAAAGGAGGACTTCCCCGAACCGAAAAACCCAGATATCCATACCCCAACACTCTCCTCTTTCGTATGTGATTGAGGTCCTTTGGCAATCGCATCCAGTGTGGATGTGTAGTGATCCCGAATATTCTTCGTGACAATATACTCGGTTAACTCCTCGTAAACTGTCTGCTCATCAGTCTGATTGACCTTGATAATCTCCTCGATCTTTTTATCAAGGTCTCGTTCAAGAAGATCCCTAATAGTTTGCATGTTATTCACCCCTCAATAATTAATAGATCTTCACGCGATAATTCCCAGTAGCTTCCCTATTTCTCAAATCCATGAATCTCAACCCGGTTGTTCCTTCCAATGTGCCTGGGTAATAAAGAATTGCTGGAACCATCGTCTGTCCATGGAGCTCGTCAAGTAGACGGGACATCTGATAGAAATCAGGTGCCATGGCCGCGGCATGAAGGATAAACGCAATGTCTCTCTTTGGATCGAGAGCGTTCAAGCGGTTTGCAACGATTTCTGCAAGAGAACACCACTCATTACTCGAGAGATACGTAATGAGGACCTCTTGGGCGGCTAAAAATCCCTCCTGCTTCTCTAACTCTACGAGTGCATGATATCCATCATCCGGGTCTCTCTCTTCTATGCTTTGTAAGGCATCCCAGAGTATCATCTCTAACGATAACTCAACTACCCTTTTCCCCGAATTGGCAAGGCGTATTTCAAGATTTTTCATCTCACGTCGCATCTCCCATTCGTCTTCGGGATTATACCGGAAGATGGCAAATGGAAGGTCGTGATACACACTGATCCGTGTAGGTTCGTGTTTCAAATCCGTTTCTAGATCATCGATCCTTTTTCTTAGTGATGACATGTGCGTACTCCGTTAATGATGATGCAGGAAACTCGATTCTAACAACAGAGCCTGCAGCGTGATACTCGAGGAGGTCTTCTTGATGTGCTTCCATGAAGAACCGTTCGACGCTCCATTGTGGCAATAAGAGCAGTTGCCATTCAGGGGTTTTTACAAGCGCTTCGCCTAACAGTCCTTTTAGATATAACGAAAATGCGATGAACGCGAATGCATCATTCGGCATAAAGAAAGGTGTTATCTGTTTCTTCATTGCCCCTTCTAGCAGTCCAAAATCCCTTAGTGTAGCTAAAAGATGCTGGGCAACATTTGTAACTGTTGATTCGGCCCAATGTGAGGTCATCTTCCCTTCTTTCATCCACGCATAGATGTGGTGTTTGATGTCTTCTACAGAGATGGATCGACGGCCTTGCTGCACATAGTCCCAGAGGACTTTTGTGACTATGTCATGGAGGAGAGAATCCGCTTTGGCGGAATAAAAGAGAAAGATTGGATAAAGAAATTCATTTGAGGTATTTGATTTCACTAAATACGAGAGCGCTGCTGTGATATCGGCATCAGTAAGGTATCGCTGCCGAAATATGGCCAGAATATCTTCAACACGCGATCGGGATGCTTTTCCAAAAATATTTAGTTCTCTAATCTGTGATAGGTTCTCATGAACAGTGAGGTTTTCATTCCAGTATGAAAAAAACAATTTCGTATCATCTAATAGTGCTGATGCCTTGAGTATTTTAGAGGTATATTGTCCTGGCTTTCTCTCAACAGGTGAGTTTGATGAGGCCTTTTTCATCCATGAGGTAATCATTGCAATCGACGATAAGGCTTATCATTTTCAATTATGCCTACTCGTCCCAAATCTTGGTTAGTTATCGGGAATTGGGTACAGTCTGTAACCTCACCTCAATCAGCGCACCACCACGACCCCGTCCATGAGCCTGCTTGTGATGTCCCACTGTTTATCTACTATAGTGATGCCTTTGTTTTCTGCCTCTGAAAAGCCTCTCCGCCTCATATTCGTGCATCACCGATTACTGAGAACAAAGATCTCCTCAATACATCCTCTTCTCCAGAACCGCTCCATATCTCCTCCTGGGGATCCGTCACAGCTCCATGCACCGCGAGATCGCCTACACATGCAGGTACATCTGTCCTTGCGGCCTCGCCCACATTCACCTAGATGGAGGTATACACTGCCAGACCCATGATAGAATTACTAAAAATATGGCTTAGATAAGCAATTCACTCGTCCTGGCCGCTCGCAATCAGGAAAAATTCAAAAACTCTAAGTTCATCGGCAGCATACTCCCTCCTCATGGGGTTTCTCGACAAATTATCAAAGACGCTCGACCTCTGGCTGGCGGACGAAGAAGCGGAAGACGTCAACTACCAAAAAGGGACGGACTTCGAGAAATATGTCGCAGGCCTTTTCACCCGGAGATCCGACTACTTCGCCATCAGCGA
>Ga0208462_1000796_pt1 | contig 26704 bp, 20 predicted proteins | sample AD_SCU001_MetaG_FD_184452 | JGI IMG/M metagenome (GOLD analysis project Ga0208462, IMG submission 184452) | Active sludge microbial communities of municipal wastewater-treating anaerobic digesters from China - AD_SCU001_MetaG (SPAdes) (version 2) | ecosystem: Engineered > Bioreactor > Anaerobic...
GCTGTTAACCACTGGGTCCGGTGTTCGAACCACCGCGGGGGAGATAAATTTTATCTGTCGAACTTTAATGGTTCTTATTTAACGCAAGACCCCGTGGGCTCTTGTCATTTCAAGCCTGTCCACGCTCTTATATCCGCCCGTACACTTACCCCTATTCTCTATTTTGAAACCCATAGTCCGTGGGCCGGGTGAAACCATGGAGGGTATGCGCGATTTCCGAAAATATCCTTATCCGAATTTTCCCGTCCTTCGTTATATGAGTCATCTTTTTTAACGGTTCAATTGCATCGAAATACCCTCTTCGATATTTTTAAACTCCCCTTACGATAGGCATCTACCGAAAGCCGGACCAGTGGGTCCGGCACAAGAGGATTATCAGACAGCGGAAACAATCGTGAGAGGGGCCATGGATATCGAGCGGTTCAAGGCCCGGCTCCGGCGATACCGCGGGCAGATCACCGCCGTCTCGCCTGCCGTACCGATCCGGAAACCGTCATCGTGCTCAAGGGGAACCGCCGTTGGAACTGCGGCGGCATCCCCGCCGCAAGGCGGTCCTCTACGCATCGGACCCGGCGTATCTGGACGCTGTGCTGGCGGAGGAAAAAGGCCGGCGTGAGATTGCGGTCCCGCCCCTGTGCCTGATGGTGTTTCGGCGCGAAGATTTGGCCGAGTACTCAGTGGAGCCCTTCGAGTTCGTCGCCCAAGAGAAAAAGGGCGCGGAGCCATGACAGACACCCCAATGAACCCGACAGAACCCTTGTAGCCGAACCAAACGGAATGCTGAGACTCTTCGTCTACGGCACACTGAAGCGCGGTTTCTGGAACCACGACCGCTTCTGCCGGGGCATCCTGACGGTGGAGGACGCCGTGGTCCGCGGCCGCCTCTTCGAGGCATCCTCCGGCATCCCGGTCCTGGAGGTCCCGGAGGAGGACATCCTCGCCGTCGGACCACCGATCCACTCGCCGACGTGGCCACACAAGCGCACGTGACGGCCCGCATGTCCAATCCCGAGCCAACCCCCGACCGGCTTCCGAAGGAGGGCACAGGCGCGCCCTGGGGCCCCGTGTACGGGGAGCTTCTGACCTTCGACGACCCCGAGACCCGCCTTCCGGCCATTGACCGGCTGGAGGGGTTCCACCCCGGCGGTCCCTGCCTCTACCGCCGGGTCCTGGTCTCCGTCCGGGCAAACGGAGAGGTCCTCCCCGCTTGGCTCTATGTTGTTGATCTGACAGGATATCGAGGGTTGACGACGCTGCCGTCCGGCAAATGGCGTTCCTGAAATCAGTCTCGATCAAGCCGCGGATTTCTCTTGATTTTCTCTTGCGAACGATATAACATACGCTATTATATTCGGTCAAGGGCCGTGGTCTGCCATCCAGACAAGAGGTGCAGCGAATGGACACAGAAGGTCGAAGTCTTTCGGCATTGGTAAAAGAGATACGACGTCAGCTTTCCTTGAGTCAGGAAGACCTGGCCCGGCAGCTCGGCGTCAGCTATGCGACCGTCAACCGATGGGAGAACGGTCTGTCCAAGCCTTCCAAGCTCGCAAAAGCCCAACTGGAGAGCTTTTGTAAGAAGATGACCAGTCAGGGCAAGTTGACACTTCCAGAGGGTGAGCGCAGATGACGAGAGAACACGAAAAGCAAAAACCGCCGTTGCCTCTTCTTGTTTTCCGCCTTCGCGCTTTGGTCCTCGCTCTCGGAGAGTCGACGGCCCCCACGTGGTGGAAAACCGAGTTCATGAACGAGACCGGGTTGAGATTCCTGGAGCGGATTTATCCGAGGACATCATTTCAGGCCGCAATCCACGCCGCCGGGAAAGCCGCGTCAGACGCTCATGACCGCGCCGTCGGACGCGTCGGTGTGTACCACCTCTTCAGGTTACCCGAATCCCTGGAATCCGAACTCCATCGAATGCCTCCGGACCCGGCCGATGATTTCTTCCCGACATTGCGCAACGCCTTAGGGCGGCCGGGGGAGCTGATGAAATTGCTCGCACCGATGTGCGGCGGCGAGGGAGCGGACGCCGCTCCGGGAGCAAGAAAGATCGGCACCGACAAGGACATTATGACAACGGCGGGGATCAGGAAAACCGCCGCTGTTTACCATACGGCGTTTGCTCGGAATAAACCCGGCTTCCCCTATTTCACGGCCGTAACGGACGGAGGCCGTGGATGACCATGACCATGGATAAAGAAGTACAGCGGAAATACTCGACCGCGATCAGCAAGGGTGCCGGAATGATTGAAGAGACCCGGCGTCTCCTCGAACAATGGCGTCCGGATGAACCGCTCGATGACTTCACGCGCAGGGTCCAGGCTGAAGGGCTTCTCGGCAACTCCACCGCCTACAGAACCCGCGACGTCGTCAGGAGGGTGTTTGCACCGCGGTTCTTGAGACCGAGCGACAAGCCCGCACGGATTCTTCAAAGAGTGCTTGCATCAGGCCTGCCGGGGCGTGTTTTCACCGAACTCCTGTTCGTGTTTGCGGCGCGTCAGGACCCCCTGGTCTATGACTTCACGATACGTGAATACTGGCCCGCAGCCCGCAGGGGAAGACCCGTCATGGACACGGACCCGATGCTCTCCTTCCTGTCGGAAGCACATTACGACGGTCGGTTGGACAACCAGTGGTCGGAGAAGGTGTCGGTGCGCATCGCCCGCTGCGTTCTCGGTCTCCTGCGGGATGTCGGATTCCTCCGCGAAGTCGTCCGGGGCCGTAGGGAGATAGTCAACTACCGCATGTCGGACGAAGGGGCCGCGATCTTGGCCCGGGAACTCAATGAAGCGGGCGTGACGGATTCTTCTCTGTGCGATCATCCCGATTGGGGGCTGTTTGGAATGACACCTTCCGAGGTAGTGGAGCGGCTGGACGGGATCGGGGAACACCGCGGGGTGATCGTTCAGCGCGCCGGTTCGGTCGTGCATTTCACCTGGGTCGTCAAATCCATTGAGGAGCTGATCGATGTACTCACTCGATAACGCATTCAACGAACTGCTCGACAAAATCCGAGACCCCGACGCGCTCAACCCGGCCAAGAGCGACCCGGTTTTTTATTTCGCCTATCCGCCGGAATTGATGCTCGATCTCAAGAAGCATCTGCCGCGATGGACATCCAAGATAAAGGAGGCGGGCTTCGAAGTCCGCCGCGTTTCCCTTGCGGACATTCTTTGGGAAACGGTCGACAAGTCCGGCAGATGGGATATTTGGCTTGAACTGGAGGCCGACGCCGAGGCGGATCAGATTAATGAAGCGGTCCGCGACGTCCTCCGCCAGGGGAACACTCTGGTGGACCGGGTGGCGGAAGTGATCGAGTCGACCCCCGAAGGCACCGTCGTGCTGCTCACCGAGGCCGAGCTGCTTCACCCCTATTTCCGTACACGGACCATCGAGAGCCGATTGCACGACAAGGTCAAGACGCCGACGGTGATTTTCTATCCCGGCAGGCGGTCCGGCCAGTACGGTCTCCATTTCCTCGATTTTTACCCGGTCGACGGCAACTACCGGTCGACGTTGCTTGGAGGTCTATGATGAGCGGAACGATTCGACAGGTATTTTCGCCCCGGCGGCCCATCGACCGGACCATTGAGAAAGTCATCGACTATTACGCCCAGGAGGAGGACCGCCTGGCGCGTGAGGTCGCCGAATACGAGGTTACGGACAATATCGAGTCCTGCTTCCGCAAATTCCTCGACGTTTTCGGCGAAGGCGTCAGGGGCGGTCAGGTGACCGAGGTCGGCATCTGGGTCTCCGGCTTTTACGGCAGCGGCAAGAGCTCGTTCACCAAATACCTCGGCGCGTCCCTCGATCCGACGCGCACAGTCGGCGGCAAGCCCTTCCTCGATCTTCTCTGCGACCGTTTCCCCCGCAACGAAATCCCGGCCGAACTGCGCACCGTCTCCAAGAAACACCCCACGGCGGTGGTGCTGCTTGATCTCGGCGCGGAACAACTCGCCGAAAGCGCCGCCGCCCCGGTCTCCACCGTGCTTTATTGGAAGGTCCTTCAGTGGGCCGGTTTTTCCAAAGAGAAGAAGACGGCTCAACTCGAGTTCACGCTCGACCGCCACGGGAAGTACGGTGAGTTCAAGGACAAATACCGGCGGCGGTACAAGGGTGCATGGGAGGCAATACACAACGATCCATTGATCGGCGTAGCCCGCGCGGCGGAGATCGTGCCGGAGGTTCTGCCCGATGATTTCCCAACGCCGGAGAGTTTCCGCGGCCTGCGCTTCGAGGAAGCCAGGGACGTCCGGGACCTGGCGCGTGAGATCATCGACATCTGCAGGCGCAAGACCGGGCATGAAAACATTCTGCTCCTTGTGGACGAGGCCGGTCAGTACGTCGCCCCCCGCGGCGAGTTGATCCTCAACCTCGACGGGCTGGCCCGCAATCTCAAGGAGCTCGGCAAAGGCAAGGTCTGGATCGCCGCCACCGGCCAACAGACATTGAGCGAAATCGTCGAAAAGGCCGCGCACAACTCCGCGGAGCTCAACAAGCTGCGGGATCGTTTCCCGATTTCCATCCATCTCGACGCGAGCGACATCCGTGAGATCACACACCGGCGTCTGCTCGACAAATCCGAGGAGGGGCGGAAGAAACTGGAAGCCCTGTTCAAGGAGCACGGCCAATCCACGGTCACCCACACCCGCCTCTCCGGTACGGCCCTGTTCAAGGGCGACCCCGATTCGGGAACTTTCACGCGCCTCTATCCGTTCCTGCCGCAGCACTTCGATCTTCTGCTGGAACTCATCCGGACCCTCGCCCGATCCACCGGCGGCATCGGTCTGCGGTCGGCGATCCGCGTCATCCAGGACGTGCTGGTGGACAAGAGCCGTGTCCTCGGTGCCGACGCCGTCAAGCTCGCCGACCGGGAGATCGGCGCGCTCGCCTGCGTGGACGATTTCTACGACACCCTCCGCGCGGACATCGCCAAGGTCCTGCCCCATGTCATCGGCGGAGTGGAGAAGACGGCGAAGATCTTCGGGGTTGACTCCCTCGAAACACGCACGGCCAAGGCGGTCGCCGCCCTTCAACCCGTGGAGACCTTCCCCCGTACCGCGGAGAATCTTGCCGCTCTGCTCTATCGAAAAATCGGGTCTCCCGGGCTGCTTGACCAGGTGCGGGAGGCTCTCCGGAAAATCGCATCCGAAAAGGAATGCGGACTTATCGAGGACCCGCAGGCGGGCGGCTGGGTCTTTCTGAGCGACGCCGTCAAACCGATCCGCGACAAGCGCAACAGCTATGCGCCGACCTCAGGCGAATGCGCCCGGGCGAGGATCGACGTGCTCAAACAAGGCACGGCGGACCATGCCATGTTCCGGGTGCAGCCCGCCGCGAGGCTGGAGAACATCAAGGAAGTCAGGTCATCGGTCAAACTCGGCCGAACGCCGGTCGTAGGCGGCTCTGAGGATGTCGAGCTGCGTCTGGAATTCGTCGATCCGGCCCTCTGGGACGGCAAGCGGGCTGAATTCCTGGTCTCCACCAATACGCAGGTGGAGCTGAAGAACACTGTGGTCCTCCTGTTGAAAAACGACGAGACCGTGGAGGAACTCCTTCCCGAAATCGTGCGCTCGGAAAAAGTCCTCGGCGACGTCGATGAGCGGGCCGCGGATCACGTGGTCGCTCAGTATCTGCGCGCCGAACGCCGGGCGGCTGAGCGCTGCCGTGAGCGGACGGCCGCCGCCATGGAAAAGGCGATGCTGGAAGGCGTTTTCATCTTCCGCGGCAAACCGACACCGGTCCGCGAGGCCGGCGAGACGCTGGACGCCGCCGTGCGCGACGTCCTCTCCGCCGCCGTCAAGGAGGTCTTCCCCCATTTCCATCTGGCCCCGATCCGGCCTTCCACGGACGCGGCTGCGAAATTCCTCGGGGTGGAGCGTATGGACCGCATCACCAAGGACCTCGATCCTCTCGGTCTTGTGGTCAAGAGCAAGGGCGCTCCTCGGGTGGACACGGCGGCCCCGGTGCTCGCGGAGGTCATCAGAGTGTTCCGGACCAAGACCGCCGAGTCCGGTTCCGGAAGGCTTCAGGGTTCCTATCTTCAGGATTTGTTTTCCGCCCCGCCCTACGGGTGGACCAAAGACACCGTGCGGTACCTGTTAGCGGCTCTCCTTCGCGCCGGAGAGATCGAGTTTCACGTCCCGGGCGCTGGAGGACCTGTGCGGACCGCGGGACCGCAGGCGGTGGAAGCCGTCAAAAGCACGGTCTCGTTCAACAGGATAGGTGTGTCGTCCCGCGACGCCAAACTGCCCCCCGAAGCCTTGGACAGGGCCGCCCGGCGTCTGGAAACCCTCTTCGGCGACGAAGTTCTGCCGTTGGAAGACCACATCAGCCGCTCCGTCCGGCTTCACATCCCTGACCTCCTGGAAAAAATCGGGGCTTTGCCCGACCGTCTGCGTCTCCTGAGCCTTCCCGGCGAGAGCCGCTGCCGGCGCCTGCTGGCCGACGCGGCCGATCTGCTGAAGGGCGACGCCGGCGGAGCGGCTTCGGTCCTCGGCGGTGTGGAATGTGCGCTGCCCGACGAGATCACCTGGGCCAAGGCTGTTTTCGACGCCCTTGAGTCCGGCGCGGAGGCCGACGTGCGGAACGCCCGGTCGGTGCTGGATTCCTCGGCCGACCTCGAACGGCTCTTCCCCGGTGCCGTGAACGACCTCCTGAGTGACGAAGACAGGATCGCTGCGGAGGAAGTGCTGTCGAGCGAAAGGTTCTTCGAGCGGCTGCCCGAGCTGCGGGGCGTGGTCAGATCCGCCGTGGACCGCACGGAAAAGAGATATGCGGTCGACCGCGCCGCGTATGAAGACGACCTCAAGAAAGCCCTCACCGGGCTCGAAACGGAACCGGACTGGACGAAACTGCTGGACGAGGATCGCGGGGAGATCGCGGCCAAGCTTACATGCGATCTGCCGCCGACCGCCGGGAACGGCGACCCCGTCAGGCTGCTGCAGACCCTGTTGGTGCGCCGGCGGACCCTGCCGGGTTTGATCGAAGAGCTGAAAGCGGAAATCAAACGGAGACGCCCCGCGGAACCCGAGCCGCTGGAGGTGAAGGAAAGGGACGAAGGCTACGGTGAAGAGGTGCTTGACCTCGGTGATCTCCTGCAGCCGATCGTCCTGTCCACACCTGCTGATTTGGATTCGTGGCTGGCCGGCATCCGGGAGAAGCTGGCCGGGCTGTTGAAATCGAACAAGCGGATACGGATCAAGGGGCGCTGATGAGCTTCGACAAGGACACACGAAATCTGCTGGCCAAGACCGTCGCAGCCTGCCGGCGTCGACTGTTGGAGGACGTCACCGATCAGCTCCGCGGCGTGTTCGGACTCCACCCGGACGGTACGGTGCTGCCGCTTGAAAAGCTGACGCACCTCTCGCCCGATCAACACGCGGCGGCCCGCCGTCTGCGCGATCTTCTCGATCACTACACCGCCGGCGCGGCGGGGCAGGATTCGGACCGCCGCAAGGCCGCCTATGAGCGGATGGTCCTGGAGATCTCCTTCACCGCCCTCAATCGATTGGCGGCCCTGCGTCTGTGCGAAGAGCGTGGACTGGTCGTAGAATGCGTCCGCAAAGGAACGACTTCGGCGGGTTTCCAGATGTTCGAGCGCATCTCCGGCGGCGCGCTCGGCGGGCGTTACGACACCTACCGGGTGTTTCTGGAATGTATGTTCGACGAACTTGCCCTCGACCTGGGCGTTCTGTTCGACCGGATGACGCCCCAGTCGGCGGTGTTCCCCTCGGAACGCTGCATGGAAGACGTCCTCGCCGAGTTGAACAAACCGGAACTGACGCACCTCTGGACCGAGGACGAGACCATCGGCTGGGTCTACCAATATTTCAACCCGCCCGAAGAACGCAAGGCCATGCGGGAGGCGTCCCAGGCCCCGCGGAACAGCCGGGAGCTGGCCGTCCGCAATCAGTTTTTCACCCCGCGGTATGTCGTCGAGTTCCTCACTGACAACACGTTGGGGCGCATCTGGTACGAGATGCGCAAGGGTGACACGATTCTCAAAGAGGAATGCCGCTATTTGGTGCGGAGACCGAACGAAGTCTTCCTCGGTCCGGGTGAAAAGGCTCCCGCCGAAAAGGGTGGCGAAGCCGACCTTTCCCAGGAGGAGTTACTCAAGCGGCCGGTTTACATCGAGCACCGGCCGAAGAAGGATCCGCGCGACCTGCGCATCCTCGACCCGGCCTGCGGCTCAGGCCATTTTCTGCTTTACGCCTTCGACCTGCTGGAACGGATTTACGAAGAAGCTTGGGGCGATCCCGAAAGCCCGAAATCGGAAGCCACGGGCCGGACGATTCAGGAAGACTTCGAGGCCATCGACGACCTTCGCCGGGAGGTCCCCAAACTGGTCGTCGAACACAACCTGCACGGCATCGACATCGACCCGCGCGCGGTGCAGATCGCCGCCCTCGCCCTCTGGCTGCGGGCGCAGAAGACCTGGAAAAATCTCGGCCTCAAGGCCCCGGAACGGCCGCGCATCGCCAGATCGAGCATCGTCACCGCCGAGCCGATGCCCGGCGAGGAAGACATGCGCCGCGAGTTCACCGCCGGCCTCAAGCCTCGGGTCCTGGGCCAGATCGTGGACGAGGTGTTCGAGAAGATGAAGCTCGCGGGCGAGGCGGGCTCGCTCCTCAAGATCGAGGAGGAGATCAAGGACGCCGTGGCCGCTGCGGGAAAGCAGTGGCGGGAAGGTCCGAAACCGGAGCAGCAGCTTCTTTTTCCCGACATGGAGGCGCGCCGGCCGAAACAGCAGGAACTGCGCTTCGATGTGAAGGGGATCACCGATGTACGGTTCTGGGATCAGGCGGAAGACCGCATCCTGGACGCGCTGAAAGAGTACGCGGAGCAGGCGGAAAACGGCCGGGCGGTCCGCCGCAGATTGTTTGCGGAAGATACCGCCCGAGGGTTCGCCTTCATCGACCTCTGCCGCAAGCGCTACGACGTGGTGCTGATGAATCCTCCGTTCGGCGAGCCGGCCAAACTTTCCAAGACGCTCATTGAAAAGTCTTTTCCCCGGACGAAGAACGATGTTTATGCGGCTTTCGTAGAGCGGGGGCTCAACCTGCTCCAGAAAGGCGGCATGTTGGGGGCGATCACATCCCGCACGGGGTTTTTTCTCTCGTCTTTCACAAAATGGCGCGAGGAGATACTGCTCAAGGAAGCAAGACCGACCGTGTTCGCCGACCTCGGTTACGGCGTGATGGACAGCGCGATGGTGGAAGCGGCGGCGTACTGTTTGGAGGCGCGGCTATGAGGATCAAACATTTGAAAATTCACAATTTCAGGAGCATCCGGGACTTAGCTTTCGAGTGCATGCCGCTCATGACCTTGCTCGGACCGAACAACCACGGAAAATCCAACATTCTTTCCGCCTTGGAATTCGGCTTGTCCACCTCGGCGAAACCTGCCGACCGTGATTTCTTTTCCTATCGCGACCCCGAAGACAATGAAATGTGGATAGAGATGACTTTCCATGAACTTACGGACCAGGAAAAGAACACTTTCAAGCGGTATGTCTTATCGGACGGCACTCTATGCATCCGCAAGACCGCTCGCATGCAGAACGGAGAAATAGAGGTTGCTTATAACGGATATGTCGAACAGGCCGATGAAGAATGGCTTCGGGCGGACAAAGCCGGAGAATATACGACACGCGAAAAGATCAACGACACGCCCTTGAGAGGCCTTGTAGCGTCGAGCGGAAGGTTGTCGAAACAGGCCGTCGAAGAAGCGCAGCAGAAGTACATTGAACAGCATCGTTCAGATCTCAATTTCACAAGAACCCTTGAAGCGGGGCCTCTTCTCGGGCAGAAAAACGTCGGAGGCGGCGTCCTTCCGGACTTTTACCTGATTCCGGCGGTGCGCGATTTGACCGAAGAAATCAAAATAAAGACGACGACCGCCTTCGGTCGTTTGTTGAATCGTGCGGTGCGGGAAATGGCTGAAACGGACCCGCGGTTCATTGATGCAAAAAGACAACTCGAGTCCGTTGTATCATCGCTCAACGCACGCGAGGCGGTGGAAAGCGGCGGCAACCGACTGGCTGCGCTTGAGAAGTCCATTGAGGAGGAGCTGCTCTCTTGGGGGGTCAAAGTGAACATCGAAGTGACCCCGCCGGAACTGGAGCGCCTCTTTGAATTGGGCACCGATGTTCACCTCGACGACGGGGTCAAGACATCCGCCGAACGAAAAGGCCACGGTCTTCAGCGGGCGATGATGTTCGCACTCCTGCGCGCCTGGGCGAAGGCCCTTCGAAACGAGCGGAAACTTGATGGTGAGAGTGATGTCACACCGCGGAAACAATCCGACACCGTGATCTTCGCCATGGAAGAGCCGGAACTTTTCCTTCATCCTCATGCGCAACGAAGGTTGGCGTCTTCTCTGCGGGAAATCGCTTCTAATCCGGAACATCAGGTGTTTTTATGTACTCATTCAACTTATTTCGTCGATCTTGAGCACTACAAAGAAGTGGCGGTGGTCACCAAAGATTGCGCTGAAAAAGGAAGCTGCGTGCGCCAGTGCACACAGGACTTATTTGAAGGCGGTGATGTGAAAGAGAGGAAAAACCGCTTTCACATGGCGCAATGGGTGAATCCGGATCGCGGCGAAATGTTCTTTGCCCAGCGGGTGGTTTTCGTGGAGGGCGAGACGGAGAAGGTGATCCTTCCGTATTTGGCCGAAAAAATGGGGATCTTCAATCCGGACGTATCCGTGATCGACTGCGGGTCCAAACACAATCTGCCGTTGTATATCGCCGTAGCCGAGGCGTTTGAAATTCCCTACCTCGTCGTGCATGACCAAGATCCGTTGCCCGATCCCATTCCGAATGATTGGACCGACGAGAAGAAAAAGGAAAAGCAGCGGACGTATGAACTGAACCAATTGATCGCCGACCTTGTGAAGACGCCTATTGGACAGGTGGAGGTGCTCAGCCCGGACTTTGAGCGGGCGGCGGGAGTCTCAAAAAGTCAAGGCGAGAAAAAAGGTAAGGCTCTCGCCGCATTGGACCACTTCGCGTCCATCAACTCCGACGACATCCCTGAACGGTTGAAGCAGGTTGTCTATGCAGCTTACGGTGCGGAGGGCGCAAAGTCATGAGAGACACCCTCTTCATCCGCCTGCTGAATCAGAGCGACAAGGGAGAGGCCTTGGCCCGGCGGATCGCCGCGTTGCGCGAAGGGCGGGCGGACGAGGATGTGTACGCCGTCAACCCCGAATCGTTCCGGCAGGTGCCCAACACCCCCTTCTGTTACTGGGTGAGCGAACGCATCCGGCGGCTTTTCAAAGAACTGCCGCCCTTCGAGGCGGAAGGGAGGACCGTGAAACAAGGTCTTGCCACGGCGGATGATTTCCGCTTCGTGCGGGCCTGGTGGGAGGTGCCGGCGGAGCGGATTCTGAATGGCATGCGGTATGCGGGAGGCGGCAGTCATAAAGACCAGGAGGAGAAGTGGACGGAGGAGCGGATTCGGGAGTTTCAGGCGTGGTGCCGCAAGAGAACCTATGAAGGCAAGCGCTGGGCGCCCTTCGCCAAGGGCGGCGAATACTCCCCCTACTACGCCGACATCCACCTCGTGGTGAATTGGGAAAAGGAAGGGGCGGAGATCAGGAACAACCTAAACGAAAAAGGCGCTGTGCGTTCAAATGTATGGATGCTCCGTGATACTGCCACGAACTACTTCTTCCGCCCCGGGCTGACGTATGCATGTCGGGTGCGGCGATTTTCAACGGCCATTGTGCCCGCTGGATGTATTTTCAGCCATGTGGCACAGATGATGTTCATCGACGATACACGTCAATTGTCGGGGGCCTGTGCATTCTATTCTTCACTGGGTATTCGGTTCTTATTGAGTTTACTGACTATAACCCGGAAGTACGAGGTAGGCCTTATAAAGACACTTCCCTATTTACGCTCTGAAAAAATGAAATCTGTAGGTAAATATCAGATTTCAGAATTACAGAAAATGTCGCGAATAGAAGAAACGTCGCGTCTCGGCACCCCGAATTTTGATAGGAAGAACAATAGCATTCCACCAGCAGCAGTCAATGATATCGATAAGGAATCACTTAGACTCCTTGGGTTATCTAATGTTGAAGAGACGGTGCGATCACTTGTTAATACTTTTGAGCAGCTATCTTTGCCTTCAAATAACGTTTCAACTGAACCAGACGATACGGATCAATGCGCCGGTGAAGATAGTACAAACAATCCGTGGTGCGACATTCTTTCGCGCATCATCGGTGTCCTCTATGGCCGCTGGGACATCCGTATCGCCATCGACCCGTCACTCGCCCCGAAACTCCCCGATCCCTTCGACCCGTTGCCGGTCTGCCCGCCGGGGATGCTGGTCGGACCGGACGGCCTGCCCGCCGAACCGAACCGCATCGTCAGCGAGGAGTGGCTCCGCGCCCGACCGAACGCGAACACCCTGCCGCCGGACGGCTCGGTCAAGAACCCGACCATCCCTGATTCAGAGTATCCGCTCCGTATCTCCTGGGACGGCGTCCTGGTGGACGACCCCGGTTTCAACGGCGACCGGCCGCACCGGGACGACATGGTCCGCCGTGTGCGCGAGGTCTTCGACCTGCTCTGGAAGGACAAATCCCACGAGATCGAACAGGAAGCCTGCGACATCCTCGGTGTCTCCGACCTGCGGGATTACTTCCGCCGGCCTGCGGGCTTCTTCCAAGACCACCTGAAGCGCTATTCCAAGAGCCGGCGCAAGGCGCCGATTTATTGGCCGCTTTCCACCGCTTCGGGATCGTACACCATCTGGCTCTACTACCACCGCTTGAACAACCAGACGCTTTACGGGGCGGTCAACAAATACGTCGAGCCCAAAATATCCGAAGTCGAGCGCGGAATCGGCGGTATCGAGAACGACCTGAAATCCGCCTCCGGCCGAGAGGCGACCCGTTTGACCGACCGGCTGAACGAGGCCCGCGCGTTCCTCGGCGAGCTGCGTGACCTGCGCGAGGAATTGCTCCGCATCGCGGCTCTGCCCTACAAGCCGGACCTCAACGACGGCGTGATCATCAACGCCGCGCCGTTTTACAAACTTTTCCGCCTGCGCTCCTGGGCCAAAGACACAGAGGATTGCTGGAAGAAGCTGCAGATGGGCGATTACGACTGGGCGCACCTGGCCTACACGATCTGGCCCGAGCGTGTCCGGGAGGTGTGCAAACGCGACCGCTCCATCGCCGTCGCCCACGGGCTTGAGGACCTCTGCGAGGTCGAAGCCCCGGAATCCAAGAAGAAAGGCGGCCGCGGCCGTCGGAAAAAGGAGGCCGCCCGATGAAGTTCACCTCGTTCCTGCACAAGAAGATTGTCGATCTTTTGGGCGACCGCCGCATCGTGGTCTGGTACGACGCCGAAGGGGACTTCAAATCTTTCGCCGCGGAGTTCAACGCGCCGAACTGCGAGGTGTTGTCCGCCGAAGCCTCCGTCCTTAAGACCCGTCGCCGGGCCGACGAGATTTACCGGCTGATGAACGAATCCGAGAACCCCTCGGAACGGGACCGCTGCCTGCTCATCTACATACCGCGCCGCCGGGGCGCGGGCGAGGAAGAGAAAATGCGGGACCCCTTCGAGGTCTACGCCATGGCGGGCGCTCCCTTCGGCGACGCCGAGGACCAGAAGATCGATTCGCTCGCCCGCCAGGCCATGCCGGACAAGGCCGACGAGATCACAAGGCTTTTCCGCGAGGGGAAGCCGGACATCGCCCTTCTGGACGGTTTGGAAAAGACGCAGCGTTGGCCGCTGCTGAACGACGTTTTCCGGACGGAAACCCCTGCGGAAATCATCGCGGCTGCCCTGTGCAACACGGCGAAAGCAAAGGAAGCCGCCGCCAAGCCGGGCTGCGTCGACGAGCTGCTGCGGTTGCTCGCCGCCGCCGTCGGGTTCAAACACACAGGCGGCGACCGCGATTGGAATGTGCTGAGGCCGAAAGCCGCCGAATACATCTTTTTCAGCGAGTTCGTGTTCGATCTTCCGGAAAGCGTTCCCGACGCCTTGAGCGCCGTGCCGCGCGCCGGCGTCGAAGCGAAGTCCGTGGTCTATGCGGCCTGCGACAGGATGCGCAGCGACACGGGTCTGCGTGAAACCTATGTCGAGCTGGCGCAGAAAATCGAGGGCGAGCTCCGCCTCCCCGACATCATGCCGAAGGATTTCGACCCCGGCGGACGCGACACCTTTCCCTTCGAGGAACGGCGTCTGCTCGGCCGCGCGGTCGGGCTTGTCGTCACCGGCGACCCGGCGACGGCCCGAACGGTGATCGAAAGCCGCAAACGGTCGATTTGGCGGAGGGACCCGCAGAGGTCGCCGGCCTGGACGGCGCTTGAGAGGGCGGCCGCCATGATCGAATCCGCCGCCGCGGTTTCTGGGGGCTTGACCGGTAAAAAGAACCTCACGGATTTGGTGAACGCTTACACCGAAGGCGGTTGGTCGGACCTCGACCGGGCGTCGCGCCTGTTTGAAACCGCCCTCACCGCCTGCACCGACGATGACGTCATCGCCCCGGTCGTCGACCTCTGTCGTCGCCGCTACCGCGAAGCCGTCACGGCTTTACAGGATTTATTTCTCGCAGCGGTTCAGGCGGAGGGCTGGCCGCCTGACGGAGCGTCGAGGCAGACCCGCATATTCGACGAACATGTGGCCCCGTTGCTGGAACGCCGTGAGAAAACCGCGTTTTTCATGGTGGATTCCCTCCGCTACGAAATGGGCCGTGATCTGGGCGAAGCCTTGTCGGGAACGGGTGAAGTCCACGTCAGCCACGCCGCGGGTGTGGTCCCGACGGTGACCGGCTGCGGCATGGCGGCGCTCATGCCGGGTGCGGACGGAATGCTCCGGCTTATCGAGAAGGACGGAGGACTGGTACCGGCCCTCGGAACCCGCCTGCTGAAGACATCGGCGGACCGTATGAAACTGTTGGCCGACACTTACGGCGACCGGTTTTTCGAGACCACCCTGGACGACCTGCTCGGCTCGCCGAAGAAGGCAGCCGCGAACTTGAAGAAAGCGGAGCTCTTTGTGGTGCGGACCCAGGACCCGGACGCGGTGGCCGAGAACCTCGGTGCCTGGCGCGCCCGGCGCTGGGTCTCGGATGTGATCGGGGATATCGCGGCCGCGGTCCGGTGGGTGGTGTCCCAGGGGGTCGACCGTGTGGTGATCAGCGCCGACCACGGTCACATGATGCTGCCGGAAATCCCGGCGGGCGATGTGGTCCAGACGCCTCCGGGCGGCCGGCTGCTGTCCAAACGCCGCTGCGTCCTGGGCTCGGGTCTTGCGGGGTCGGCCGGAACCGTCACTTTGAAGGCGGGCCATGTGGGGGTTCAAGGAGATGTGCAGGAAATCTGCCTGCCCATCGGATTCCGCGTCTTCTCGGAGGGCGAGGGTTATTTCCACGGCGGACTGAGTCTTCAAGAGGCGGTGGTGCCGGTGATCGTCTTCCGGGCCGGACGGGAGAAACAAACAACTGCGGGTAAGCCGGAGATCGACGTCCGCTATCGGTCGGACAAATTCACCAGCCGGGTCATCGGCCTCAAATTCCACCTCCAGGGCGACATGTTCGGGACCCCCGCCCGGGTGCGGGTGGAGGCCTACGACGGTTCGGGCGCGAAAGCCAAGGTGGTCGGCGAGGCCGCCGACTGCGAGGCCCGGGACGAGAAGACCCGTGAAGTGACTTTGCAGGCGGGCAAAGAAACGCCCGTTCCTGTGTTGATTGATCCGGATTTCGACGGGGCGGAGATCGAAATCCGGGTGAGCGACCCGCAGACGCGCGTCGTGTGGGCGAAGCGGAAGCTGAAGAACGCGATGCTCGATTAAGGAGACCGGAATGCAACAGGACGACCTGGACAAGAAAGCAACGGGCGTGTTCGCCGGGAAAGTGGTGCGGAAGGACCTTCTGCATCAGATCAAAGGCGGCGAAAACGTTCCGTCCTATGTGCTCGAGTACCTCTTGGGCAAATACTGCGCTTCGGACAACGACGAGGAAATCCGCATCGGGGTGGACGCCGTCAAAGAAACCTTGACGACGAATTACTTCCGCCACGACGAGGCGAACAAGGCCCAGTCCATGGTCGAGCAGAAAGGCAGGCATCGGTTCATCGACCGCGTCGAAGTCCGCTTCCTCCCGAGCGAAAACAAGTACTGGGCGTCCATGGACCATTTCGGATACGCCAAGATACACATCCCCGAGGAATTCCACCGACGGTACGAACGGCTGCTTGAGGGCGGCATCTGGGCCGTCATCGACGTGGAATTCAGGCTGTCCGAAGAGGGCAAAAAGGACAGCCCTTTCCATATCGTCGATTTAAAACCCATCCAACTCGCCCGCTTCGATCTGGAAGAGTACCTGGAAGGCCGAGGCGGCATGACAAGGGACGAGTGGATCGATCTCCTCCTACGGAGCGTCGGTCTGGAACCGCTGCGGATGGAACGCCGGCTGAAGATCCTCCTGCTCACCCGCCTCATCCCCTTCGTCGAGAAAAACTATAACTTCATAGAGCTCGGTCCGCGCGGCACGGGCAAATCCTACGCGTTCAGCGAGATGTCCCCTTACTGCATGCTGCTTTCGGGCGGCAAGGCGAGCACCGCGAACCTGTTTTACAACAACGCCCGCCGACAGGTCGGGCTCGTGGGACATTGGGATGTCGTGGCCTTCGACGAAGTCGGCGGCATGAAAATCACCGATCCCGACGCGGTTCAAATCATGAAGGACTACATGGCCAACGGCCGCTTCAGCCGCGGGGTCACCCAGGTGCTGGCGGACGCATCGCTGGTGTTCATCGGCAACCTGAACCAGCCGGTGGAGAGCCTGGTCCAGAACTCGGCCACGGACCTTTTCCAGCCGCTGCCTAAAGAATTCGATCTGGCTCTGCTCGACCGGATGCACTTTTACCTGCCCGGCTGGGAGGTTCCGAAGAACTCAAAGGATATGCTCACGGTCCACTACGGCTTCGTCACCGACTATCTGGCCGAAGCGTTCCGGGCTCTCAGGAAACAGAACCGCTTCGACGAGGCCGAGCGGGTCTTCCGTTTCGGATCGCATGTTGAAGGCAGGGACGCCACGGCAGCCAAAAAGACGGTGAGCGGCCTTCTCAAAATCCTCCACCCGGGCGGAGGCTGGACGAAGGAGGAGCTCACGGAATACGTCGAGCTGGCCATGGAGGGACGCCGCCGGGTCAAGGAGCAGCTCAAGAAACGTGGTTCGTTCGAATTCTACAAGACCAGTTTTTCATACATCGATCTTGCGGACGATACCGAGCGGTCCGTGGGCGTCCCCGAGCAAGGGGGGGCCGGCGTCATTTCGCAGGACCCCCTGCCTCCCGGAACGGTCTACACGGCCGCGGTGGATTCCGAAGCCAAGGTCGCTTTGTTCAGGCTTGAGGTCACCTTGACGGCGGGCACGGGCAAGCTCCGGACCCCTACGGGCCTCGAGAAATCACTGAAGGAATCCCTCAACCGGGCTTTCAGTTATCTGCAGAGCGTCAAGGACAAGCTCGGGCTCACACAGATGCTGGCGCAGAAAGACATCTATGCCGAAGCCGTGGACCTCTCCGGCGGCCGCATCGACTGTCCCTGCGGTGTAGCGTTTTTCGCCGCCATCATCTCCGTGATCCGCAACCGTCATGTGCAGGCCGGTACGGTGATCCTCGGCGACCTGACCATCCAGGGAAACATCAAAGGCCCGGCTTCGATCACCGAACCCCTGCAACTGGCGCTTGAATCAGGGGCTCTTCGCGCCCTGGTCCCCGTTTCCAACAAAACGCAGTTCGCAGGACTGCCGGAGGACGTGATCGAACGCCTGGACGTGGTGTTTTACGGCGACGTCGACCGGGCTGTGCTTAAAACACTGGAGATGTAACGGATGCGGCGGGAAGCGGCGGATACTCGAAAAATAATGATCGATCCCTCTGGGATATGCCGCTTCCATTCCGTGGATGAAGCCGGCGGTTCAGTCGGCCCATCGGTAAGTAACCTCCTGAAAGCGCTCATGGGGAGCGCCTATTCGAACGAAAGGAGGTTTTTCCGATGAAAGGCAAAGCGAAACGAAGTCGAGGACTCCTTCCCAACAGTGACGGCAAGCCCACAGCCGTCGACCTGTTCTGCGGTTGCGGCGGACTGACGGTGGGGTTGAAAAGAGCCGGATTCAGGGTCCTGGGCGCGGTGGACGTCGATCCGCTGTCCGTCAAGACTTACAAGGCGAACCATCGCGATGTCACACTATGGGAAAAGGATATAAGAGAACTTCATCCGCAGGAACTGCTCGACGCGCTCGGATTGAAGAAAGGCGGCCTCGATCTCCTGGCGGGGTGCCCGCCGTGCCAGGGTTTCTCCACGATGCGGACCCTGAACGGGGCTCTCACGGTTGATGATCCCAGAAACGACCTGTTGCTGGAGTTCGAACGGTTCGTGGAGGCTCTCCGGCCGCGTGCCGTGATGATGGAAAACGTCCCGGGGCTGGCGGACGACGAGCGGTTCGAGGCTTTCCGCCGGAAGTTGAAGAACCTCGGATACCTGGGGGAGCATCGCATATTGAACGCCGCCGACTACGGTGTTCCGCAGAGGAGACGCAGGTTGATTTATTTGGCGGGGCTGGGCGTGACAATTCCTTTCGCCGGCAAAGCCGCCAAGATGAAAACGGTTGAGGAGGCAATCGGCGGTCTGCCGAAAGCGGGACAAAGCGGTGATCCCGTGCATGACATGCCCGAGAATCGGACCCCTAAAGTTCTGGAGGTCATCCGGCTTATCCCGAAAGACGGCGGAAGCCGCAGAGACCTTCCGGAGGAATTCCAGCTCGAGTGCCACAAGCGATGCAACGGCTTCAAGGATGTTTACGGGCGCATGGCCTGGAAGAAACCGGCTCCGACGATCACCGGAGGATGCTTCAACCCGTCAAAGGGGAGGTTCCTGCATCCGGAGGAGGACCGGGCGATCACCATGCGCGAGGCGGCGCTTCTGCAGGGTTTTCCCCGCTGGTACAAGTTCCCGACCACCGACAACAAGTCCGCCGTGGCTTTAATGATCGGCAACGCCCTGCCGCCGCCGTTCATCGCGGCACACGGAAGAAGCATCAAACGGGTCCTGCGGCACAGCGCCAGGACGTGACCATCAAAGAGAGGGACTTAATTCACATGAGTATCGACCAGGTCTTGAGAAACGAGTTGACGCCGCAGCAATACGACGCGGCGGTGGATACCGCCCGCGAGGTTTTGTGTCTGGCATGCGCCGGTTCGGGCAAGTCAAGGACGTTGGCCTACCGGATCGCCAGACTCCTCGCCCAGAATGAGCCGCCCGAAGGTATCGTGGCCTTTACGTTCACCGAAAAGGCGGCCGAGTCCATCAAACGCCGGGTTTCTCAAGCCCTGACCACCGCAGGACTCGATCCCACCGTGATGGGGGCGATGTATATCGGAACCATCCACTCCTACTGCCAGCACGTGCTGGGTGACATGGACGCAACGTACCGACAGTACGACGTTCTCGATGAGAACCGGCTGAAGCTGTATCTGATTTCAAGATTCTACCAATTGGGCCTTCAGAGCTTCCGCACCCGTGCGCGAAGCAACAGCTATTTCGACACGATCAAACAGGTATCCGACGCGTGGAAGACCGCCAACGACGAATTGTTGGATTTCAATGCGGTCGCCGCCGAAGACCAAGACATCGGCGATCTGCTTACCCGCATTCAGAATGGACTCCGGACGGACCAGTATATCGACTTCTCTTTGATGATTCGGGATGTGGTCGAGGCGATCCGTTCCAATGCAGCCGGTGTGGAAAACGGCATTGGGGATTTGCGTCACCTCATGGTGGATGAGTATCAGGACGTCAATCCCTGCCAGGAGGAACTGATCCGTCTGTTGCACCAGCGCTCGCAGACGCTCTTCGTCGTCGGAGACGACGACCAGTCGATCTATGCTTGGCGGGGGGCCGACGTCAGCAACATCCTGGGTTTTCAGCGACGCTATGCCGGCTGCAGCGTGCATACCCTGTCGCAAAACTTCCGAAGCACGGAGCCCATTGTCCAGGCTTCGGACGCCTTCGCAGCCGCCATGCTGGGGCCGAGTCGGATTCCGAAAAATCCGGCGGCCTTTGCGAATCGGACGCCCCAGGATTTCAGGGTGCTGTGGTTTCCGGACCGCGCAGCCGAGGCGGGATGGGTTGCGGATAGAATCAGGGGTCTGTTGGGCACCGCCTATGATGACAACGGCGTCGTCCGTGGTTTGACGCCTGCTGATTTCGCGGTTCTGATGCGCTCGACACGTCAGCCGGAGCAAGATGACACGCCGAGACATGCGGCGTTTACGGCCGCCCTGGAGACCCTCGGCATTCCTTTCAGTTTGGAAGCCGGCGGGGGGCCTTTCGACCGCCCTCAGACATCTGTTCTTCGCAGCACCTTTGAACTCCTCCGCAATACCCCGCTCGACCGGACCACGGTGCAACAGCATTTCAACAGCGAGGTGCTGCCTGCGTTTCCCGATGCGGATTTCAATGCCCTGATTCGTGTCCTCACTGATTGGAGCCGCCGCATTCACCGTCCGCAAGGCTCGACGAGAATCCGACTCTATCCGCAACGGCTTGTCTACGATCTATTGGAGGCTTTCAACATCGCCCGCACGAACCTCAGCGACGACATCATGCGGGACATCGGGCTTTTCAGCCGCATGATCCTGGACGTCGAAACGGTCTATATGAGCGTGGACTCCGGACAACGTTTTTCAGAGGTCCTTAACTTTCTGCAGAATGCGGCCGAGACCGGTTACGATGTTTCCACCGACGATGTGCTTCAACGACCCGACGCTGTCACCGTGTCGACCGTTCACAAGATGAAAGGTCTCGAATTCCCTTGCGTTTTCGTGGTTGACGTGGAAGCGCATCGGTTCCCCAAGCGGAGGAGCAACTATTCGGGATGGCTGCCGCCGGGGGTCATGGCCGCGGCGATCAACCGCGGTGCATACCAGAGCACCCCGGATGAGGAAATCCGGCTCTTCTACACCGCGGCGACGCGCGCCGAAAGGTATCTTTACATAAGCGGGGCGGAGAGTCTGCCGCAGGCCAGACGGGCAGCCCGCCGGTCTCCCTATGCGTTGCAGCTTGCGGCCTATCCGGCGGTGGTTCAAAACGCCGCAGGTCTTCCGACCGGTCTTCTCCAAGCTCCACCGCGCCGGAGGGTCGAAGATACCGATTACCCGACCAGCTTCACCGAGATCAGATACTACCTGCAATGCCCCAAGAGTTATCAGTTTCGGGAGCGCTACGGTCTCAACCCGGTCGTCCCCGAAATGTTCGGTTACGGCCGGACCGTTCATACATCGATCCAAAAGCTTCACGAGCTTCACCCGGACTCTCCGCCGGCGGAGAACCAAGTGGAGCAGGTTGTGCTGAACACATTCCATTTGAAGCACGTTCCCCAGAGCGGCGATCCGGTTAACCGGCCGGGCGCTTACGAAAACTCAAGAAACCGGGCTGTGGAAATCTCTAAGGCTTACGTGGCGTCTTTCGGCGAGGATTTCGAGCGGGAGAGGCAAGTTGAGGCGGTTTTCGAGATTCCGGCCTCCAACTGTGTGATCACCGGCTCGATTGATCTCCTGCTCCACGAGGATGAGGATGGAAACATCCTGCAAGCCGAGATCATCGACTTCAAAACGATGGAGGGCGGAGAAACGCCGGGTGAGAACGACGACCTCGACTGGACCGAGCTTGCCTTACAGGTTCAACTGTATGCAAGAGCCGCCGACCAGGTTCTCGGGCAGAATGCGAGAACAGGCAGCGTTCATCTTCTGAAGGACAACCAGAGAGTTGAAGTGCCGATCACCCAGGAGGCGGTGGATTCAGCACTCGCAAACATCGAATGGGCGGTCACGGGCATTCTCGCGTCGGACTTTCCGATGCGACCGCATCCCGACAAGTGCTCCAAGTGCGACTTCCAGAAAATCTGCCCCGGAACGCCGCAGGGTTTTCAGGTCCTCACCACCGCACCCCCCGAGCTCCACCTGCCGGGGCGCAGGGAGATGGCCAGGGCTTTCAGTTTGTTTCAGGGACAGAACTGATGCCGGACAACCTGACACCAGAACAGCGCAGCTTCTGTATGTCCCGCATCAAGGGCAAAGATACCGGCCTTGAAATGCGGGTACGCTCCGCTCTTCACAAAAGAGGATTGAGGTTCCGCAAACACGTCAAAGATCTGCCCGGCAAGCCGGACGTTGTTTTCAGAAAGGCCCGGGTCGCCGTGTTCGTGGACGGCGATTTTTGGCACGGATACCGATTCCCTTCCTGGGAGGACAAGGTCTCTGATTTTTGGAAAAAGAAGATAAACAGGAATCGGGAAAGGGACGCCGCAAACCATCGGAAACTCCGGCAGATGGAATGGACGGTGATCCGCCTGTGGCAGCATGAAGTCGAAGCGGATTTCGATGCATGCATTGATCGGATACTCGCAGCGGTCCGCGGGCACGAAGAGAAAACCAACTCAAATCAGGAGGCATGAAGATGTCGAAGCGCAAAACTTACCATGTGACACCCAATACCGACGGCGGCTGGAAGGTCAAGGAAGAGAATTCGTCCAGGGCACTGAGCAAACACGACACGAAAGCGGATGCAATCAACCGCGCCAAGGAAGCTGCAAAGAACCAGGAGTCCGGGCAGGTCGTCATCCACAAGAAGGATATGACGATTCAAACGGAGCACACCTACGGCAAGGACCCATATCCACCCAAGGGATAAGAATAAGCAAAGCGATGGAGGCGGCGCTGAATAATGAAGACTCCGAAACATTCTCTGCGGAAGATCGTCAGCTTCTTAAACAATCATGACGAGGACGGCGGTTTCTGGCTGCCCAATATCCAGCGGCCGTTCGTCTGGAGCGAAGATCAGATCTGCCGCCTTTTCGACTCGATTCTGAGGGAATACCCCATCAGCACTCTGCTGATATGGAAGACCAGAGCTCAGGTCCGCCACAGAAAGTTCATCGACAACTACCGCAGCAAGCTCCGGTTGAGCGATTTCTACGTCCCCGAAAACGGCAAGAAGAAATGTCTGGTTCTGGACGGTCAACAGAGACTTCAAAGCCTGTTCATCGGTCTGTGCGGGAGCTATGAAGGGCGGGAGCTTTTCCTCGACATTTTAAGCGGAGAGGTGTCCGCCCCGGACGACGTCAAGTTCAGGTTTGCGTTTCTCGATGCGGGCAAAGCGGGCTTTCCGTGGATCAGATTCAAAGACTTGGTCTTCAATACCGCCGATCCGCTTACCGCCGCGGAGGACCTGATCGCCAAAGCGGGCCGCGGACTCTCCCCTGATGAACGCCGCAAAATCAGCCGCCACGTCGGCATCGTATTCAAGACTTTTCATTCCGACGACGGGATTTCCTACCAGGAACTCGACAGCACCGAAAACGCCGAACTCTACACCGAAGACGACGTTGTGGAGGTCTTTATACGGGCGAATTCCGGCGGCACGCGGTTGGGCAAATCCGATCTGCTTTTTTCCTTGCTGAGCTCGAGCTGGGACCGCGCCGACGAACAGATGGAGGACCTCCTGTCGGACCTCAACCGCCACGGCTTCGCTTTCACCCGTGATTTCGTTTTGAAATCATGCCTTACGCTGTTGAACCAAGGCGCACGCTATGAGGTCTCGAAGTTCCGCAAACCGGGCGTGCGGGAGGAAATCGAAACCAGGTGGCAGGACATCACGAAAGCGCTGAAAGACGTTCTGGACTTCGTCCGCGGGAAAACCTTCATCCGATGTGACAAAGCCTTGCCGTCCTATCTTGTCCTGATTCCGTTGGTCTATTCCCGCTATCATTTTCCGGATAACTGGAAGGCCGCGCAGGGGATAGACAGTTACCTGCTGCGTGCTCTAATCAGCGGCGCATTCAGCGGAACCCCGGACCAACTCATCGACGACTGCGTCGGAAAGATCAGGGAGCGGAACGGCTTCGATCTCAATCATCTGTTCGACGCAATCCGTTCGAAAGGACGAAGTCTCGAACTTACCGAGGATCGCTTCTGGCAGATGGGTTACGGTTCCGATTCGATCCATCTGCTTTTCAATCTGTGGTACCGTGAGTTCAATTACACGCCTGCTTACGACAACAACCTTCCGCAAGTCGACCACATCTTTCCGCAGAGCGCCCTGAGAAAGATCAAAGCCGTCAGCCCGGAAACGGGTCGGCTCAGCATCGTGAAATACAAACAGGATTCGCGCGACCAGTTGGCCAACTGCATGTTGTTGACCCAGGCGGAGAACGGAGCCGGTGGCAAATCCGATACCCTGCCCGAAGTCTGGTTCTCCGGCAAGCCGGAAAGCTACCTCGACATGCACTTGGTACCGAAGGATAAGGACCTCTGGAAGATCGACCGCTTCGAAGACTTCATTGAAGAGCGCAAGAAGTTGATTAGAGGTAAATTTTCGTACCTTCTTGCGCAGATGAATCAGGATAATCAGGTTGCACAAACGGGGCAATGATGGACCCACGGCATCTGTTTATCGATGAACGTCACACGGGCATGTGCGTTTATTGCGGCACCCATCCGGATACGCGCGACCACGTTCCTTCGAAAGTCCTGTTGGATGAACCCTATCCACCGGAGTTGCCGGTCGTCGGTGCCTGCCAAGGGTGCAACGCCTCGTTCTCGCTGGACGAGCAATATCTGGCTTGCTTTTTAGACTGTGTTATCTGCGGTGGAACAGAAACTTCCGGTATGCATCGTTCTAATGTAAAGCGGATTCTGGAAGAAAATCCGACGCTGAGATACAGGATAGAAAGTGCTCGAAAAGGAGATGCAGCGGACAACTTGTTTTGGGAGCCGGAAGCTGATCGGGTTCGAAACGTGATCCTGAAACTCGCAAGAGGGCACGCAGCATATGAGTTGTACCCGAAACTGGAGAAACCGAGCATAGTTTGTTTTGCGCCCCTACAGACATTGAGCGATGACCAAAGATCAGCGTTCGAGCAGGTCGCCGGCGATGACGAGATCGACTTGTGGCCGGAAATCGGGAGCCGGGTGTTCCTGAGAGCGTTCGGGAAATCTCCGGACCGACTCCCGCTCTCAGGTGGTTGGGTCGTGGTTCAACCGGGGCGTTACCGATATTCAGTGTCCGAAACAGGCGGGGTGATTGTGCGAATGGTCCTGAGCGAATACCTGGCCTGCGAGGTTGTATGGGAACATTGAACGGCCCTTTGGAAAGGGGGGTGATCTTTGCGACAGGTTTGCGACACAACTTGCGACAAGCTCACGACTCGACTTGCGACATTCGCTTCGTGTAGAGTAATTGGGAAATCGACATTGACGCCGCTTCCGGTCCGCCGGGAACGGCCTGCTCTTTGACAACCCGTTGATATTGAAGGTTTATCGGTTAACAGCCGGAGAAAGAGAACGGTTATGAAGAGGGTTGCACACGGGGAGATAAATTTTATCTGTCGAACTTTAATGGTTCTTATTTAACGCAAGACCCCGTGGGCTCTTGTCATTTCAAGCCTGTCCACGCTCTTATATCCGCCCGTACACTTACCCCTATTCTCTATTTTGAAACCCATAGTCCGTGGGCCGGGTGAAACCATGGAGGGTATGCGCGATTTCCGAAAATATCCTTATCCGAATTTTCCCGTCCTTCGTTATATGAGTCATCTTTTTTAACGGTTCAATTGCATCGAAATACCCTCTTCGATATTTTTAAACTCCCCTTACGATAGGCATCTACCGAAAGCCGGACCAGTGGGTCCGGCACAAGAGGATTATCAGACAGCGGAAACAATCGTGAGAGGGGCCATGGATATCGAGCGGTTCAAGGCCCGGCTCCGGCGATACCGCGGGCAGATCACCGCCGTCTCGCCTGCCGTACCGATCCGGAAACCGTCATCGTGCTCAAGGGGAACCGCCGTTGGAACTGCGGCGGCATCCCCGCCGCAAGGCGGTCCTCTACGCATCGGACCCGGCGTATCTGGACGCTGTGCTGGCGGAGGAAAAAGGCCGGCGTGAGATTGCGGTCCCGCCCCTGTGCCTGATGGTGTTTCGGCGCGAAGATTTGGCCGAGTACTCAGTGGAGCCCTTCGAGTTCGTCGCCCAAGAGAAAAAGGGCGCGGAGCCATGACAGACACCCCAATGAACCCGACAGAACCCTTGTAGCCGAACCAAACGGAATGCTGAGACTCTTCGTCTACGGCACACTGAAGCGCGGTTTCTGGAACCACGACCGCTTCTGCCGGGGCATCCTGACGGTGGAGGACGCCGTGGTCCGCGGCCGCCTCTTCGAGGCATCCTCCGGCATCCCGGTCCTGGAGGTTCCGGAGGAGGACATCCTCGCCGTCGGACCACCGATCCACTCGCCGACGTGGCCACACAAGCGCACGTGACGGCCCGCATGTCCAATTCCGAGCCCACCCCCGACCGGCTCCCGAATAAGGGCACAGGCGCGCCCTGGGGCCCCGTGTACGGGGAGCTTCTCACCTTCGACGATCCCGAGAGCCGCCCTCCGGCCATCGACCGGCTGGAGGGGTTTTACCCCGGCGGTCCCCGCCTCTACCGCCGTGTTCTGGTCCCTGTCCGGGTAAACAGAAGCGTCCTCCCCGCTTGGCTCTATGTGGGGGAGGACCCGATTTCGAAGAGGTTTATACCTCTTGGGGAGTCTTGCTGGCTCCGGTAGCTTCCGCTCGGTCAAATCCGGAGAAACTCGGAAAAACCCTTTGACACGCACTCCGACTTTCGT
>Ga0208462_1000798_pt1 | contig 26660 bp, 18 predicted proteins | sample AD_SCU001_MetaG_FD_184452 | JGI IMG/M metagenome (GOLD analysis project Ga0208462, IMG submission 184452) | Active sludge microbial communities of municipal wastewater-treating anaerobic digesters from China - AD_SCU001_MetaG (SPAdes) (version 2) | ecosystem: Engineered > Bioreactor > Anaerobic...
ATCCAGAGGCACAGGATTTATTAGGGACAACTTACAACACTGTAAGGCAGGAGCCCCTGTAGCTCAGACTGGGAGAGCGCCAGACTGAAGATCTGGTTGTCCCCGGTTCAAATCCGGGCGGGGGCATATTTTAATCTCTGTTTCAATTCCTGAGCCCGCATTTTGCTCTGTTTTCGCTTTCAGCGCGCTCGCCGCGTCACCTCATCGTACGACACTCCTCCCAACTTGGTCAAGGTTACCCGTCGGACTGATTTAATGCGATTGTACTGAAAGACGGGATCAAAACGGCCCGATTCAGATATTACCGCAGGCGCACCACGATTTTGATGACGAGAGATCTGATCACTGTCATTAAAATATCCCAAGGTATGAATCATCTTTTTTATTAATCAGATAAAACCTCAACCCAAGTCAAATTAGGGTAAAATGACCACAAAGAACCAGCCTGAGCATGTGCAATAATATAAAAAAAATACAAGAAAAATGCACATGCAGAATTTTTCATAATCTCATTATAAAGGGGCAATTTTACTAATGGTTGCTTTAAATCCATTATTCCGCCACCAGCACCACCCGAACACATTCCCCCCATATCTTAATGACGAACCTGTGATACACGATATTCTAACCACTCGCGTAGCGGGGGTAAAAGACGTGCAGAACAAAACGACAACCTTGTTTACGGTCGCAGACGTTGCAGAGGCGTTAGCCGTTTCGCTGACGACTGCGTACATGCTGGTCCAGAGTGGAGAAATTCACGCGGTTCGGGTCAGAGGCTGCTGGAGGATTTCTAAACCAGATCTGATAGATTACGCCCGCCGAACAGGGGCGTGGTGGCTATCGAACACCAGCCCAGGAACAACAGATACCAGCGCCACCAGGGACGGGGCAACCTGCCACAGCCAACCCGCCCCCGGCACGATCCACCGACACCAACCAGCGAACACCGGCCAGCGCGGCGGTGATCGTAGTTGACCCTCACAGGCAAAAAAGCCGCGGTCCGCCGACCAGATCCGATCCGGCTGACCCACTCAGAACTTCGCGCGCTCCCCGAACTCCACCGCCTCGTAGCTCAGATCTATCTGAATAGAGGTTCAGGAGAGGTCATTTTAGTCAATTAGACTCATAATGAGCAAGTTTAGTAGGGAGAAAATAACATGCAAAAGTTCGCGTCCGCCCCCACCCCGGGGCGGACACCTACAGAACCCCTCGGTTCAGTTAACGCTTCGCCTGCGGAACACATAACATTTTCGCCACAACGCGACCCCTGGCCCGTCGATGCGGCGATCAGGGGCGGACGATACGTCCGGTATCTATCCAGCCGGCGCCCCGGCCATGCCGCCGGAATCTGGAGGACAGGGCCGGACGGTGTCCCCGAAAAAATCTCCCCGTTCGCCGTCGTGGGGATCGCTCTCGGGCGGCGCGGCGGGTGCGCCATCGAGGTCGTCTACCCCCGCACCGGCAAGCGGGCGACCTACGACGGGGATCTGGATACGGTCGCGAGTGCCCTCCACCAAGCCGGGCTCCAGCGCGGGTGCCAGGCCGAACGAAAGCGGGTATATTGGGCGATTTACGAATTTTGCAGACAAGTTCGGAGGCAGTTGCCGTGATCCTGCCACACCCATTCTGCGTTTTGATTCTGGAGTCTCAAACGGGCTTAGAACGATTCCACGATACCCTAGCGACCCTGGATCGCCAAGAGGGGCGCCCCGCTTGGGCAGGGTGGATCCTGGACGCAGTCCGGCGGACCAGAACCGACGTCCCGGCGGATGAAACCGCGGCTTGGACGCGGACGCTGTGGTTCCGCCTGGAGGGGCGAGATGGGGCCGACCTGTCCCGGGACCCCTACCCAGGGATTCAGGTCTACCTGCCCGGGGACGACGCTCCGGTCACAACGGACCCGCTGACGGTTCGGGACGCGCAGTATATCCTGCCGGTGGCGTTGGCCCGGTTCCTGCGCCGGCTAGGGGAGGAGGATCCGATCCCCGGTGACCAGGGGGCTGGGGAGCCCTCATCTGCCGCACCTGTCGCGACGCCAGAGACAGAGCCGGAACCGGAACCGGAACAAGGCTCCAGTGTGGGGCAGGAGGCAGAGGCAGTAGGGGTCGTTGAAGTCCCGCCAGCGAGATGGACCCTCATATCCAACGCCCAGATCGACGCCCTAGAGGCGGATCAGATCTACAGTTGGATCCAAACGCTCGAACGCGAGTACCACGTTCGTCCACCTCAGAATAGCGAGTTTATACCCATCGAGGATCTCAGGGCATGGCTACACGAAACCGCCGGGTCAGACCGGGTCCGGGAGGCGTGGGAGCGACGGCAGGTAGAGGTAGAGCGGCGCAGCGAAAACGAGTTTATAGCCCGGTTCTCCACAACGTCAAGGGGTGGGGAAGTCCTTCTAAACTATTCGGCGATTGCTGACCATGTCGCCGAAGAACTCCGGTGCGTCTCGTACCGCCGTACCATCTACATCTACGACACCGAGCACGGAATATACCGCGCGAACGACGGTGACGTGGAGGAGATGACGCAGGAGGTAGCTGAGCAGTGCAAGTTTACCGGGAAGATCTCCAGTGCGAAGAGGGAGATCGTGTCGCACATCACCGACATGCGTGTTACGCGGGAATACCCATTCAACCAAAACCCTGGGATACCCTGCGCGAACGGCGTGGTGGTCATCGACTACGAGACCGGTGCTCGGACCCTGGAGCCGCACTCCCCAGAGAACCGCTACACATACAGGCTACCAGTGGCCTACAACCCCGAGGCCGACCCGACAGAGATTATTCAGGTGCTATCGTCATGGGCTGACGAGGGGAACTACGAGGTGCTACTGCAAATCCCTGCGCAGGCCCTCCTTCAGGCAACTGTCATGGGGAAGCCCTACAAGAAGAGTTACATCGTCCACGGTGACACAAACGGTGGTAAGAGCTCATACATTGAGTTGCTCCGGCGAACATTCGGGGATGAGAACACTGCCCGGGTCATGCTGCAAAGGATTGGGCAGGACAGGTTCTGCCTCGCATCTATGGAGGGAAAGATGTTCAACATCTATGACGACCTGGATGACGTTCCAATGCAGAATTCGACCGTCCTCAAAACCTTGACCGGGTTTGACTGGCATGATGTTGAGCGGAAGGGGATAGATGCGTACCGGGCGCGGATATTCTGCGTCCACCTATTCACCTGCAACCGCCCCCCGGAGACACCGGATCGGGTAAAAAACGATGCAGCGTTCTGGGAGCGGTGGGAATACCTCACCTTTCCAAATCTCTTCGAGGTGGACCCGAGCTGGTACGACCGTGTTCTGACCCCACAAAACAGCTCAGCGTTTCTGAATCTGGTGATTGGTACCATGATCAGGATTGTTCAGAGTGGTAGCCTGCTGGTGCGCTCCAGCGCGTACGAGGTCAGGGATGTTTGGCAGACGAACGCGGATCCCATCTACAAATTCATCACGGAGAACCTGAACCACGATGGGAAGGGGGTTGTTGAGAAGGAGGACGCATACCGCGGTTTCCTGAACTTCGCCAGAACCGAGAGCGTGAATCAATCAAAGGTGCCCACGAACCTGGAGATGTTCGCAAAGTGTGTATTCAGGTACGGTTTTGCACCGGCCAGAGTGATGGTTAAGGGGGAGAGGAGGCAAGTTTTCCGAGGGTATGTCTGGAAATCGACCAGCCAGTACAAGCCTGGAGGTGCTACGAACGCCACCATAAGCGCTACGCGTCAGGGGTGTCAGGGGTAATGACCCCCCCTCACGCACGTGCGAGAGAGAGAGAGGGAGAGCAATGTACGGAATAATAGGGAGTAAATCTCCAGACCCCTGACACCCCTGACAGTTCACACTGGAGAGGATGCAAGTTCACACCTCATGTCGAGACCCATTCTCCGGAGCGCCCTGGTTGATGAGGGGCGGAAGAAAGATCTCTCGTAATCAACAAGAAGGCCCGGCCCCGTACTGGTTCCCACTCTCCTGCGCCCCTGCTGAGCGATCTCCTTATTCGCCCTATTCTTACCCTCTCTTTCCAGATCGTCCCCCATAGAGATGATATGAGGGGAGGTCGCACCGCAGGCCCCATTACCTACACCACTGAAAGAAAGGCAATCATGAGCATCTGGAAGAGTGTCAGCATATAAGGAGGCGCAAAAAATACCAGGTTACTGCCCAGAGCGGAAATCGTTGCCAGCCTCCCACCTTCCAATGTATTGGGCCACAGGTTTGCTCTCAGAAACTATTGTTCTGCATATGCAACATAATTCACCCCAGGGAAGATTCGAAAGACTCTTCTTACACAAGTTGAACCTTCCATCTGTTGTATTATGGCAGACCTGCATGCGAATGACATTTTCAGCATAATAAAACCACGGGCAATCATAAAGGAGGGATCTCTTTTCCCCGAAGACGTTGAAGTTCTGACCGTAAGGCCGATTGGGGATTCTCTGAAAGTAGAGGGAAGGGGTCGCAACTCCGGGCAGGCCTATATCCGCTTTCTTGGCTCGCAACACCTCGACCTGATCGAAGTGTTCCCGGAGCATGAATCATTCAATGGTGACGCACACAAATTTCGGCTTGGAATTGAAGCGCGGCGGTTAGGTCTTGCATACGAATATGACCCATATTTTTCCCTTTCAATAGCGCGGATCGATCCGCTCCCCCACCAGCTGGAAGCTGTATATGACTATTTCCTGAAACTGCCGCGCATACGGTTTCTCTTGGCCGATGATCCCGGTGCCGGAAAGACGATCATGGCAGGTCTGCTCATCAAGGAGTTGAAGATCCGCGGTCTTGTCAAGCGTATCTTGATCGTCACGCCCGCGAATCTCACCTTCCAGTGGATGCGCGAACTCAAGGAAAAATTCCGGGAGGATTTCAGTGTCGTGCGAGGTGAGATCCTCCGTGCGGCGTATGGATCGAATCCCTGGGATGAGCGAGATCAGGTTGTCACCTCGCTTCCTTGGATTGCGCGTATTGAAGATGCACAGCAGAGTTTGTTGAAGTCAAAGCGGTGGGATCTCATCATCGTGGACGAGGCACACAAAATGAGTGCCTCCTCCGAAGACAACAAAACGCTTGCCTACCAGATTGGGGAGGAACTCTCCAAGATGACAGATCACTACCTACTCATGACGGCGACGCCCCATAAAGGGGACAAGGAGAACTTCCGTCTCTTCCTGTCATTGCTCGATAAGGATGTCTACGGGGATATCGAGAGCCTGGATCGAGCGATGAAGACGCGGAACGCACCATTTTACCTCAGGAGGGTAAAAGAGGCGCTCGTCAACTTCCCGGATCCGGAGACAGGGAAAGTTGCCAGCCTCTTTCGGAAGCGGAATGTGTTCACAGTTCCCTTTGATATCGACGCTGATGAGGCCGAGTTCTACGATCACCTGACTGCATACGTTGAGAAGCAGTCCGTCAAGGCAGCGGCTGACGGTACCATCCGTGGCAGGGCGCTTGGGTTTACGATGGCAATGCTCCAGCGCCGTTTTGCCTCAAGCATCTATGCGGTACGCTGCACACTTGAGCGGATGCGCAACAAGCGTGAAGAAATTCTCCGTGATCCTGAAGCATACCGGAAGAGGGAGATCGACCGGCGTCTCCAGCGAGAACTGGACAAGCGTTTCGGTGGTGAAGAGGAGGTTATAGCCGATCTCTACGATGATGAACGGGAGCAGTTGCTGCTTGAACTGGAGGAGGCAGTCATCTCGCACAGGCCAGAGGACCTTCGGGAAGAGATATCTGACCTCTCCAGGCTTGTCATAATGGCCAAACGCCTCGAAGAACGAGAAATCGAGACCAAACTCGTCAAGCTCAAGGAACAGCTGACCACCGAGGGCATCTTCGCCGATCCTAAGATGAAGTTGCTCCTCTTCACCGAGCACAAGGACACCCTGGTGTATCTGACCGAGAAGCTCCGTTCATGGGGGCTTACGGTCACGCAGATCCACGGTGGCATGAAGATCGGCGACCGCAATACGCCGGGCACCCGGTTGTGCGCGGAGAAGGAGTTCCGGGACGATTGTCAGGTGTTGGTCGCGACCGAGGCGGCGGGCGAGGGTATCAACCTCCAGTTCTGCTGGTTTATGATCAACTACGATATCCCCTGGAACCCGGTCCGGCTTGAGCAGCGGATGGGGCGTATTCACCGGTATGGGCAGGAGAAGGACTGTCTGATTTACAATTTCGTGGCGCAAAACACCCGGGAAGGCAGGGTGATGGATAAGCTCTTCACCCGGATCAGCCTGATCGAGGAAGATCTCGACCCCGAGCGGACGGGGAAGATCTTTAACGTACTCGGTGACGTCTTCCCCGCAAACCAGATCGAGCGCAAGCTCCGGGAGATGTATGCCCAGAGCCTTGAGATACAGGAGATCCTCTCCTGGATCACCGACGAAACTGAGGCAGAGCGGTTCAAGCATATCACAAGTTCGACACTCGAAGGACTCGCCAAGACCCATCTCAACCTCTCTGCCATCATCGGCAAGCGGGAGGAGGCAAAAGAGCGCCGCCTTGTCCCTGAAGTGGTTGCAGATTTCTTTACCGCCGGCGGGAAGCTCTGCGGCCTCGGTCTACGGGAGATGAAGAACCCGTCGGGGGTATTCCGTCTGGGGCAGGTCCCGCGCCTGCTTACCTCCATCGGTGAGACGCTCGCACCACAGTTCGGAACGCTGGGGCATGAGTACAAGGAGATCTGTTTTGACAAGGAGGTGCTCAAGGCCTATCCGAATATGGAGTGGGTCACTCCCGGCCACCCACTCTTCGAAACCGTCCGCCACTTTGTGCTCCGCGAAACGGAGAACGACCTTCGGTCTGGAGCGGTCTTCTACGATCTACACCGTGACGTTCCAGCAGTCCTCGACGTCTTCTCGGCGGCAGTCACCGACGGTCTGAGCAATACAGTGCACGAGCGTCTTTTTGTCCTGGAGCACGACGGGAGCGGGCATACAAAGATCCGCCAGCCGACGGTGTTCCTGGATGTTATCCCGGCAGATGAACCCGTCGCAGTTCCCGATGTCCTGCTGCCCGACCACGAGGAGATGGAAGCCATGCTCTATGAGCGTGCCCTCATCCCCTTCCAGGAGGAGGTAGCGAACGAACGCAGGCGTGAGGTGGCGATCGTTCGCGCTCACCTGGAGACAAGCCTGCAGGAGCTGCTCATGCGGGAGAACTCCCGCAACATGGATCTGCACAACCGGGAGCGTGCAGGGGACTCCGACCCGACGCTCCAGGCGCAGATTGCGAACTCCGATCGTCGTCTCGACGAACTCAATCAGCGTCTGTATGTCCGCCGGGCCGAGCTTTCCAAGGAGGAAACCATCACAATAGGTAACATCCACCATATCGGGCGGGCGTGGGTGCTCCCCCATCCCGAGCGTAACGCAAACGAAATCCGGCGCATGCGCCGCGACGATGCGATCGAGCGGATTGCCGTCGATGCCGTGATCGCCTATGAGAATGCGCGTGGCTATGAGGTGGAGAGCGTTGAGGATCAGAACTGCGGCTATGACCTGAAATCCCGGAGGTTCGATCCCGACAATCCCGATACCGCGGTGGATCTCCGGTTTATCGAGGTGAAGGGGCGATCCGGCGTGGACGACGTCTTCCTCTCCGTCAATGAGTACAGGACGGCGGTGCGGCAGAAGGAGGACTACTGGCTCTACGTCGTCTACAACTGCGCGACACCCAACCCCGAGGTCTACCCGATTCGCAATCCCGCGACGATGGGATGGGAGCCGGTGGTGAAGGTGGAGCACTACCATGCGAACGCACGGGACATTCTGGGTGCAAGTGAAAAACTAAAGAAATAATTACAGACCTCCACTCGTCCATGCTCAAGCAGGATCCGATAGATCGTATTGTGGGGAATATGCATCCTATACTCCTCTTCGATCTTCTTCTCGAGATGTGTGGGGCCGAGAGAATACTGGTCCTGAGCGGCCAGGACGAGAGTTTCAGTCTCGTGCGGGATCTGAGCAGGCTTTCTTCCCGGCGCTTGTGGATAGGGATACAAGCCGGTCTGCCGATACGCTGCGATAATCTGGTAGATTCTTTGCCTGCTGACGTGATGATAGTCCGCAAGGTCACGAATAGGCCGCCCTCTCTTCCACTGACGAGTGATACTTCGGATATCCCGGTCGGAGAGTTTGCTCACAGCCATATATAAATCTGGTGTCAAATGATTTCGGGGTACTACACCTCAAATTCCAATCAGAAAACCATAACAAGGAAATGATATCATCTGGATTATGAGAATTGAAATATCGTGAGCATCAATTCATCATCGATCACCGAAGAAATGTCTGGAAAAGGATGCCTGTAGTTGTGAGTTCTCACGACGATGTCGTCGTTTGGGGGATAAATAATATCACGGGTGTCTAGGGGGGCGGATGCCGTGCTTATTTCTGAAGATCTGAAAGCGCGAATTGACATCGTCAGCCGGCATCTGTCCCTCGGTGCGGTAGTTGTGGTCGGAGCGGGACTCTCGATATCCAACCGGTTTCCGGACACTGCAGGGCTCACGTCGCTGCTGTGGGATGCGCTCGACTTTGACATGGCCACCCGCAAAGAATTCGCTCAAGCGCTTGGACAAGCGGATGCCTCAGCGAAAGAGTTAGTTGGGGATAATAAGATAAATATCCTGGCAGCGTGGGCTGCGATTGCGTCCAGCATCCCGGCTAGAGCGAGATTCCAAAAGCAGTTCGCCGCCTTGGACGCACAACGGAGCGCCCAGCCGTCACGCGCTCACGAGGCTCTGGCCTGTCTAATTCACGCGGGAGTTGTTGAGTGTGTCGTCTCGTTGAACTGGGATACAGCCCTCGAAAGCGCGTACAAGAGGCTGTACGGAACCTCGCTCCCGGAAAACCTTCTGTTCAAACCACATGGAGATGCCGCCAAGCCCGACGATCCGTGGATACTCCCTCACGAGCCCGGTCTTATCCCACCAGAGGTCACTACTAAGGTGACACTCCTCGCTAGCGAACACGCCCGCACATTACTCGTCATCGGATTCTCGGGGAGTGACCGTGTGGTCGTCGACGAGCTCATCAAACCACTGGATAGATCGTGGCGGACCGTGCGGGTTGGCCCCAACGCGACAGGATTGGATGATCTCACAGCCGGAGCGGAAACCGTGATCCCGCTACTCGCCGAACCATACGAGAATAGGGAGGATCACTCGTCTTGGTGCGCTATGTCTTTCTCAGGTCGGCGTGACATCGAGGCTGCGCTCCGGGGAGAGCGCCTCGGGCCGCAAGACATATTCTCCTGTCCTGAGTTGGACGAGGTGGAAGTGCTCGCCCGATCACTCCGCATGGATAAGGCGGTCGTCCTCAATGGTCAGACCGGCTCGGGCAAATCGATCACTGCATACCAAGCCTTATACCGCCTGACCCGAGAAGGCTTCGAGATACTGCGTTTACGTGATAACGCCCGCACATGTAGTCTGCGCACGTTGTTGAATGACCTTGCGCAGTTTCCCCACAAGAAAGTGCTCCTTGTGGACGATGCCCAGGATATGTCCCCGGACACTGTGCGCGAGCTCGCCGAAGCCGCCGCCGCCGATTTACTCATCCTCATTGTCGGCATCGACCATGTAGCAGGGGGTGTGCGGACGGTGCATCTCAGCGCACGCCTGGCAGTAGTCCGTCTTTCCCGGTTCGTCCGCGAGGAACGCGCGACTCTTTTCCCCCGCATCCGCGATCTCGACAACAGTGTTGGCACTTTCCCTAACGACGTGTTCTTCGACCGTCGCATCGACGTTGCCGAGCGGCAGCTCACTTCCTGGCAGTTCTTCTACATCCTCACAGGTGGTTGGCGACGCGTCCGTCGCGATGCCATCGAACTGCGCGACAACAACCGTGCTGACGTGGCTCTCCTGGCAATCGCAGTCGCACAAATCGCCGGAGTTGATGCCGGTGTTAAGCGGGACGAGTTGTTGGCGATGCTGAACGTACTCGGAAGGGACAATGTGTGGCTGGACAGCAGTCTGGACACGCTACGCGCCAGAAAGCTCGTGACTGAGGCTGACGGTCGGCTGCGGTGCACCCACCTGGAAGCCGCCTTTCACATGGTCGCCTGGATGCTCCATCCACCTGAATCTCATTGCACGCTATCAAGCCCACGAGTCGAGATTCCACCCATCCCCTCGGCAACAGGCTCAGTAAAATCGGAACAAACCGCTGTCCCCTCGCCAAAAAAACCCCGGCAGGCTCCGCTCCTCTCCAAAGAGGAGATGGATGAGGATCGTGGCACAGCCTGCGCTCTTATAGAACTCGCCCTCGACTCTCCTAACACACCCCTGCGAGGCTGCACGTGGCTCTCCGGCCAGAGGTTTATCGAGGACACTCACTGGATTCTCGTCTCTAAAGGCGTCCTGGCACCAGATCGTTACGATAGGCTTGCCCATCGCGCTCTCTTAACCCCAACCGATGGCGATCTGGCTGCCGCCGCTCAACTCCTCTCAGAGATTGTCAAATATTCGTGCAGTTCCGTGATGGACACGGTGAAAGCGCACGCGTCCCGCCTTTCGGACTGGTACGGTGTCATTTCACCGGAGAATGGTTGGGCGCTTGGCGATCTAGCCAATACCATACACAATGTCGACAAGAGCTTTGCGGCCGAACTTGCCGGATACACAGATCCCCAACGACTCGCGAATCTCGTCCTCGACGGGGGGTGGCCGCATATCTACTCGACGTCTCACGCCCTTGATCGGATATGTACCGCCGACGGTATACCCGTCCGTGGGGCGGTTGCTGCGGAGTTAGATGAAGATGCGTATAAGCATATGCTCTCAACCGGCAACCCGAACCTGAGTGACGCGGCCCTTCTCATCGAAAACATTGCCTCGGCGGATCCCGACCTGTCCCTCCGTCTTTTTGAGTATGCAGCCCCGATGCTTGCTCACCAATTCGTCGACAACCCAGTACGCCAATGGAGCGAGATATCGGAATGTGTAATGTTCGTGCTGGGCTATGCACCGGATTTCTTACGCGTCCGTAAACGCCCTCTAGCTAACTGCCGGAGAGTCGCACAGTCGTTCATCAGAGCGCTCGACCGTAATAGGGTCGCCGAAACGATCGCCGGTCCGAGCGACCAGTGGGCGCAGATGAACTTCCACGAATTCATCCGTTTCCTATCTGAAGCCGATCCCACTACTTTTGCGGATATCGTCGACCGCGTTGATATGACCGCATTTGAGAAGTCCCTCCGATCTCATCCTGAGAAACCCTGCAAAACAGCGTTATACGTATGCGCCTGTCTGTGGGAGAACAGGCCCGACCCAATCCATGACCTTCTCGACCGGCTCGAACCTGACCTTGCTCATCTGGATTCGCTTTTCGTATATATGGCGCCCGACGTAGCATGCCGTGCCCTGCTGCGCGGGTTGCCACTCGATCTCGAACTTGACCACGACCGCTGGGGCTGGGCTGCAAGTGTTCTCGCGAGGCTCCACCAGCACAACCCCCAGGTGGCACGAGAGGTCGCCCACGCTAATCGCGAAGGAATTAAGGCAGGACTTATTATTAGTAAAAAGTCCGATCCATTAGAAGGGCTGAATAAGTGGGTCTCCGAGTGCGATCGGATCGCCCCCGGACTGATCGACTCCGTCATCAGCGACCTTCCGAAAGGGGCGGTTACTGCGTGGGGGGGCGTTATCACGCGATCAGTGAAGCACCGCCGCACCCGACGCAAGGAGATCGCCCCGCTCGTGCATCGAGCAGCACGCGCGAGCGGACACGTTCAGATGGAGGCCAAAGCGCTGCTAGTGAGGTTCCCAGCTCTCGCACACGAAGGACCTACCGGCACGACCGCACCCTCACCTTGAGCGAGAAATCCTGGCACTCTTGAGAGATTTCACCATGCCCTTCACCAATAATCAGGCCGAACGCGATCTCCGAATGATGAAACTGCAGCAGAAGATCTCCGGAACATTCCGGAGTGAAGAAGGCGCTCGGAACTTCCGTAGGGTCAGAGGATTCATAGCAACCGTCAAGAAGCACGACCGCCCGGTATTATCGGAACTGGGGGAGGGTATTCGAAGGGATGCCCTTCGTCCCGAAGACGGCTCACCTGATACACTGAACAGTTACGAAATAATTGCCTATTCTTTATTTTTTATAGGTGGATTCTCACGGCAATCCTTGAAATACTCGCGTATTGTCGACCTGAGATCATCACGAGACCGTTTGAATTCTTTGTATGCAAGGAAGATGCGTGCAGCATCACCGAGCGCACGATGCGGTTTGATCTTTGATTCATATGTTTTTTGGATGGAATAGTCAAAATTTTTCGATCTGAAGCAATTGTTGCTGACGTCAATGCCCAGAGCATACGAAACCCGGTCGAGTGACAAGAGTTTTTCCATCTTCAGTGCATCCTTGATTTTATCCTGGATGTCAAGGAACTGGAGATTTTTCGTATCGAATTTTGCCCGTGCGATGGCCGCCATCTCCATTCGTTTAGAGAAAAACACCATCGTCTGGATATGGTGCTCCCTGGTGAGCTTCGTAAGATAGGTATTCAGGTCAGCGTATGCAGACCACGTGACCTCAAGTGCAGGTTGGAGATCCTCCATTTCGAGGGTGTACTCCTTATCGTAGGGTAACTGGTACTGTTCCTTTGCGACGTTTGCGCAGGTGGTGGTGGATCCTGCCGTTCGTTTAAGGTCGTCGGTAGTATTTTTCCACATTTCAACGACGATATCTTTCTTGATCTTCCTTTGAGACGTTGATATCGAATCTTTTTGGCGATCATAGAGCAGGACGCCGACTTCAATCGGCATATAGATGAGTTTCTTCGTTCCATAGACGTGACCGAACTCCATATCGATGAATGCCATTTCCTGGACAACCATTTTAGCGCCAGGGGAGTTATCAGGGCTCCGTTTACAAAAATGAATTCATTTGATTGTAGCAATCATGGTAATTCACAGCAGTTATAAGCTGACGCACACATGTTTTTACAATGGATGCCTACCCCAAACGACTCATCGAAGTCGATCTTCCAATAAAGCAGATATCCGAACATGCCCGGCGCGAGAAATCCATCCGCCACGGCCACATATCCACGCTCCATATCTGGTGGGCGCGCCGGCCGCTCGCCGCCTGCCGGGCGGTGCTCTGTGCAGCGCTCTGGCCGGACCCTGCCGATCCACTCTGCCCGAAGGAGTTCATCATCACCGCGACGGAACAGATGGACCGGTTCTGGAACACGCTTGATGCGACCAACTACGATCTCTCCGACCTCACCGTGCTCCGGCGGGCGCTCCTGGACTTCATCGCTGACTTTGCAAACTGGGATAACACCACCGACGAGCGCTACCTCTCGACTGCCCGGACCCTGACCGGATCCGCCCATGTCGCCCTCGGGGGCCAGCCTGGCACCCGGCCGCTCGTGGTGGATCCCTTCGCCGGCGGCGGTGCGATCCCGCTCGAGGCGCTGCGGGTCGGTGCGGATGCGTTCGCCTCCGATCTCAACCCGGTCGCGGTGCTGCTCAACAAGGTGGTGCTCGAGTACATCCCGAAGTACGGTCAGGAGCTCGCCGATGAGGTGAGGAAGTGGGGACAGTGGGTAAAGGAGGAGATGGAGAAGGATCTAGCCGAGTTCTACCCGAAAGATCCGGACGGGGCGACGCCGATTGCATATCTCTGGGCACGGACGATCACCTGTGAGAATCCGGCGTGTGGGGCGGAGGTGCCGCTCATCCGGTCGCTGTGGCTCGCGAAGAAGAAGGGGCGTTCGGTGGCGCTGAAGTTGATCCCAAATAAAGATGAGAAGCGAGTGGACTTCGAGATCGTGGAGAATCCGAAGGCATCCGAAGTTCAGGACGGGACAGTAGCACGTGGATCTGCCACCTGCCCAGTCTGTGGATATACAACTCCAGTGGAGTCAATACGGGCTCAATTTAAGACGAGACGTGGGGGAGCCGCGGATGCGCGGCTGTTCTGTGTAGTGACGACGCGGCCCGGGCAGCAGGGGCGGTTCTATCGACTACCAAATAAAAGAGATTTAGAGGGTGTGGAAAAAGCCTCGGAGATGATAAAGCGGCGAAAGGAAGAATGGACTGGCAAATTAAGTCTTGTGCCAGATGAGCCTTTACCGCCCCAAGGCACACTTGGATTCCGCGTTCAGGGGTATGGCATGAAAGAGTGGGGTGATCTCTTCACGCCAAGACAAATTCTAGCATTGACATCTCTGATTCAGCTATTGAATGACCTCTATGAGACAAATAAAGAAGAAAATCTATTTAGAGCAATATGCACTTGCTTGAGCCTTGCTATAGATAAGCAAGTAGATAGTAACTCCTCTCTTTGTGCTTGGCGGGCCGTAAGTGAGGATATAGGGCACACATTTGGGCGCCAAGCTCTCCCCATGGTTTGGGATTTTGTTGAGGCAAATGTAGTTAGTGGGTCTACAAGGGATTGGGGTAACGCGGTTGAGGGTGTTTTAAAGGCACTCGAATGTTTGGATGACGGAATCAATGTAGGACATGCCGAAAAAGCATCGGCAACAAAATTACTGTTGCCTGATGATTCAGCGCATTCATTCTTTACGGATCCGCCTTACTATGATGCCATTCCATATTCAGACTTGTCTGATTTTTTCTATGTTTGGTTAAAGCGATCCGTCCCTCTGTCCTCATTAAACATGTTCAATGAAACCAGAGCACCAAAAGATGAGGAATGCATCGTTGATCCCATAAAAGGAAAAGACAAGCAATATTTTGAAAGAACAATGACAGATGCAATGGCAGAAGGGCGCCGAATTCTGGTTCCTAATGGAATTGGGTGCATCGTTTTTGCCCATAAGTCAACTGCTGGGTGGGAGGCAATGCTAAACTCTATGGTAGAAGCGGGTTGGATCGTCACTGGTTCATGGCCAATTGACACCGAATTGGCAAACAGATTGCGTGGCTTGAACTCCGCCGCCCTCGCCTCCTCCATCCACCTCGTCTGCCGTCCCCGCGAGAATCCCGACGGTTCGCTCCGCACAGAAGACGTGGGCGACTGGGGCGCCGTGCTCAAAGAACTCCCGCCACGGATCCATGAGTGGATGGAGCGCCTCTCCTCCGAGAACGTCGTCGGTGCCGACGCGATCTTTGCCTGCCTTGGTCCGGCGCTCGAAATTTACTCACGCTACTCGAGGGTCGAGAAGGTCTCCGGTGAAGAGGTGACGCTCGGGGAATACCTCGAGCATGTCTGGGCAACAGTCTCCCGGGAGGCACTCTCAACGATCTTCCAGGGCGCCGATACCGAGGGGTTCGAACCCGACGCCCGGCTCACGGCGATGTGGCTCTGGACGCTCTCCGCCGGGAACGGGAACGGGAACGGCAACGGAGATGGGGAAGATGCCCAGAAGAGCACCGGCTACTCGCTTGAGTACGACACCGCCCGCAAGATCGCCCAGGGTCTCGGGGCGCACCTCGACCAGCTGCCCGGTCTGGTCGGAATCAAGGGCAGCGAAGCCCACCTGCTGCCGGTAAGGGAGAGAGGGGACTATCTCTTCGGCCGCGGTGGCCTGTCCGCCCCGCAGAAGGCGAAACCGATCGGCAAGCAGCTCACCCTCGGAGGCGAATCGGTGGGCGGCGCCTACGAGGCGGTAAGCATCAGGGATGCGGCGACGCTCGAGTTCACCGGCGAGACCACGCTCGACCAGGTGCACCAGGCCATGCTCCTCTTCGCCGCAGGCCGGGGCGATGCACTCGGACGATTCCTGAGAGAGGACATCGGTCGTGACCAGAAGTTTGCGAAACTCGCCCAGGCACTCTCCGCCCTCTACCCTGCCACCTCTGAGGAGCGGCGGTGGGTTGACGGCGTGCTCGCGAGGAAGAAGTCGCTTGGCCTGTGAAAATACAAATCAGTCATTTTATGGAACGATTTATACGATCTCTATCGTAACAAGAAAGAGGGAATGTTGGATGGCAATGAAACCCTGGTATAAAGTGGTCACGCCGCGGGAAGATCTGCGGGAAGGAAGGCCACAGGACGCATCGGAATTCGCCGTGCACCTCGATAAGGTGCGGGAGGGCTCGGCGCCCCGCGACTATCAGGACCCGCGCCGGTTCTTCGAGCGGACGTATCTCACCGAGACGCTCTGCTCGTTCGCAGCAGATGTCGTCGCCCGCCTCTCCGGCAAGACGGTCGAGACGAGCGCCGTATACAACCTGACGACACAGTTCGGAGGCGGAAAGACCCACGCGCTCACCCTCGCGTACCACCTTGCCCGTGCCGGATCGAAGGCATATGCCTGGCCGGGTGTCATGGAGATTGCAAATAAGGCCGGTGTATCCACCCTCCCCGAAGCTGCCACTGCCATCTTCGTCGGCACCGAGTTTGACTCGCTCACCGGCAGGGGTGGCGAGGATGGCACGCCGCTCCGCAAGACTCCGTGGGGCGAGATCGCCTTCCAGCTTGGTGGATCCGAGGCCTTCGAGAAAGTCCGTGAGCACGACGAGCGGATGGTTGCACCGGGCGGAGATGTCATCCGCTCTATCCTCCCGAAGGATAAGCCAAGCCTCATCCTCATGGACGAGATCGTCAACTACACCAACCGCTCCCGCAAGCTCAAGAACGGCATGGCAGAACAACTCTACGTCTTCATCCACAACCTCTCCGAAACGGCTCGAAGCACTCAGGGAATTGTTCTTGCCATCTCCGTCCCTGCTTCTGAACTCGAGATGACCACCGATGACCAGGGCGACTACATTAAACTCGAAAAACTTCTTGAGCGGGTCGGGAAAGCCTATATTATGTCCGCGCGGTCCGAGACCGCCGAGATCATCCGCCGTCGCCTCTTCGAGTGGGAGGGGGTCCCCTCTGACGCAAAGACCACCATCGCCGAGTACGCCGACTGGGTCCGGGAGTACCGCCATACGATCCCGAACTGGTTCCCTGTCGACCAGCCTTACGAACCGTTCGAAGCGACCTACCCCTTCCACCCCATGGCGCTCTCGGTTTTTGAGCGTAAATGGCAGGCGTTGCCCACGTTCCAGCAGACACGCGGCGTATTGAAACTCCTCGCCCTCTGGGTCTCGTACGCTTACCAGAAGAGTTACCGCAAGGGCGAGAAGGCACCGCTCATCACGCTCGGCTCAGCACCACTTGAGGACCCCCTCTTCCGGGCTGCTGCCCTCAAGCAGATCGGTGAAGGCAGGTTTGAAGGTGTCATCACCACGGATATCTGTGGCAACGCCAATTCCCATGCGACCCGCCTGGACGATGAAGCAGGGGAACCCATCCGGTCGCATCATCTCCACCAGAGCGTGGCCACCACCATCTTCTTCGAGTCGATCAGTGGGGGTGCAGGCCGGACCGCTGCCACACTACCCGAGGTCCGGCTGGCAGTCGGGGGTCCCGGTGTGGACACCGCCAACATCGACACCGTTCTGGAAGGACTCGCACCCCCTACTGGAAACTGCTTTTTCCTCAACGCCGAAAATAACATCTACCGGTTCGGGGTCAAGACGAACCTTATCAAGATCCATGCGGACCGAAAAGCCAGCATCGACGAGAGGGAAATCCACACCCTCGTCAAGGAGAACGTCAGGAAGGTGTTCGACCAGGCGTCTACAGTCGAACGGGTCTACTTCCCGAAACGGAGCGGCGATGTGATGGACAAGCCAGCCATTATGCTGGCTGTGATGGCACCGAACAGGGAGACCACCAGCGAAGAAACCAGAACGATGGTGCTTGAGTTCTCCAAGCATCATGGCGAAGCAGGCAGAACCTACAAGAGCGCGCTCATCTGGTCGATGGCGTCCGATTCGAGCAGTCTCTACGAAGCAGCACGTGATCACCTCGCTTGGAAGGAGATTTCAGATGAGGCAGATGCCCTCAACCTCGATGAAGGGCAGCGTAAACAGGTGCGGCAATACACTGAATCCTCAAAGCGGGCCATCAAGGAGAAGGTCTGGGAAGCTTACAACATGATCGGTCTCTACACTGAGAGAGATGACATCGAGTTTATCGATCTCGGCCGGATCAATTCCAGTGCATCTGAGTCGATCACACGCCTCATCACCACCAGATTGAACCAACTGGAGAAGCTTACTGGCACCGTCGGTTCGAACTTCCTTGTGCGCAACTGGTCACGAGTCTCTGCTGAATGGAGCACCCGCCAGATCCGGGATGCCTTCTTTGCGTCGCCACATTTCCCCCGCGTGCAGAATCAGGAAGTCATCAAGAAGACCATTGAGCGAGGTGTATCCGAAGGGGCATTTGCCTATGTAGGTCGGGCTTCAGATGGTGGGTATGATCCGTTCTACTACCGCGAACCCCTCAGCACCCTTCAGATTGAGTTTTCCGACGACGTGTTTCTCGTCCCAAAAGAAGAAGCCGAAAAAGAGATTGAAAGAAGAAGTAAGGATAACCGGATCGTTCGATTCGTAATCGAGGCTCCGGCCCAGGAAGTTGCCGCAGGCCAGCGTTGTACCTTCACTGCCCGTGCGTATAACAAAGACGGAGAACAGATCACGGGGAAGGAGATAACATGGCATACCGACGGGGGAGAGATCAGCGATCTGGGTGAATTTTGTGCAGATGAAGCCCCCGGCACCTACTGTGTCACGGCGGTCTGCGACAACGTTCCTGCTGAAGTACAGATTCAGGTCAAGAAGGAAGTGATCCGGGAAAAAGACGAAATACAGACAAGAATCACCTCTCTCCACTGGGATGGAAAGGTTGATCCGTTTAAGTGGTCGAACTTCTACAACCGTCTTATCATTAAGCTTATGAAGTCCGGAAAGCTCGATCTCTCCATCAATCTTTCAGTGAATAATAGGGGGGGTATTTCTCAAGAGATGATCGACGAGATCCGCGTCGCATTGAAGGAATTGGAGCTTGATGAGGATATTCAGATGAACAAGTCCGTATACGACTACTAATACTCTTTTTAGAATATTTTTTGAATACCCTATGGATCTCGTTCCACAATTGAGTCCCCAGACAGTCCAGACGCCCTCTTGCAGACTCTCGCTTGCACTATTGCTTCCAGAGGCCCCGGCTGTGACTCTGACTTCGCCTCCTGTCCGAGGGCCAGAGCCAGGTGGAGGATCGTCTGGAAACTGTCGACAACGGCAAACTCCGGCTCCGGCAGACTAACCCTCACACTGCGCTGGATCCGGCCCTGCGCCCCCGTGCCCATCCGCTCGCTGTAGCCGGTCAGATACATCAGCTCAGCCAAGAGCAGGTTGCCTGGCACTGACCCGTGGGCCTGCCACAGCTTCTCCAGGGTCCGGGACGGTGGGAGCGTGCGCGGATTCCGAACCTCCTATAGTCGAAAACAGTACCACCTGTCGCTGCCGTTACTGGTGGGATCGTGGCGGGCAACGGCATTGATGATGGCCTCATCACCATCTCTTTAGGGATCTCATAGCGCACTGGCGCCTGCGGGCCAGCCTCACGGGTGCCCACCGAGAGGGCGAGTAAGAAGGTTTCGCCAACGCACTTCCTGGTAACACCATATACAAGCGCTATATTATCTCACCCTGCTTCGGTGTTGGGGAATGTGACGACTCTTTCACCTACACGCGTACATGCGCATTAGAGAGCCAAAATTTGAGCGACCAAGGCGCGCATGCGTGCCTCATGATGACGAGCGCGTTCTTTGAGATCACCCACACAGCACCTACGCTCCTACACACGTGAGGTGCCAGAGAATAAGCCCGCCCCGATTCACTATAGAGTAGCTGTAGCCGTTGATTTCTAGTGGTTGGTTTGCCCGTGCAAGTGACCCAATTGTAATGCCTAAAACCCTTATGACTATAGACATAGGGGTCTCCCTATAGGGTATCCTTAAGCAGCAAATTTTCCTGTGAAATGAGGCCAATTAAAACTCGCAAATTGCCTGTTCTGGCGTGTAAACGCTGTCGGACCATACCGATACGCTCCGGTTGAACGGGTACCAAGAACAGGACAGAGATGGTTTGGCCCCCTCGTAGCGCCGGCACGGGCTCCAGAACATCACCGAGGCCGGAGTCGAGCAGGGGACGGTTGAAGGTCGGGGAGTTATACTACCTCACAGACGTCAATCCCGGCGAGGTGCACCACTTGGCCCTCATCTCGAATGCCCACGGGCACCGTCGCGGACGCGGCCCGGGCCCACGATCCTCACCCCGCTCACGACCGTCCTCTTCTTCCTCGCGATTGAAGTGCTCCTGGCCCTCTTCGTGATCCTCATCCTCTACAACCTACTGTCAAGAAGCGTTGACCTGGGGGGGACGGGAGCCCTACCATGCACACTCGCTGTGGCTGTGTAGCGGGCGATCTCATCGTAGGACGTATCCCAATCATCCTCGAAAATACCCTGCCTTAAATCGCTAATATGTCTATGCTAAAAATTGAGATATAAGGCTATAATCGTCTTAATGCCGGGCTTTTAGTTCTAAGTAATTTTCTGGGGACCTTGCACCGCTTCGCTCTGATTCCCTTCTTATCTCCCATATTTTTTGCATATGCAACTTTTCTAGTAGAGAGACTTTTGGGACCAGCACCCGAGTCCCCCCACCGAAGGTGATAGAGGGGGCTGATCATCAACCTCCCAAATGCAAGGGAGGGGGCGCTGAAGATCAGTCCCCCCCTCTCGGCAAGTCCAGGGGCCAGGCTGAGTCCCTAACGGCACTTCAGTATCTGTCTCTTCCGCACTTTGAGGGGAATATATGTAACCTACGGAAGGCGGGTGATGAAGAACTGCATGTGCAACTGGGTTAATTCCCACCTGTCACACCATGCACTACGACAGGTGATCCTCCACTTGGATTTGAAGATCGGTAGAGGAATCTCTCCAGTTCTGGCTCCCCCCTTGAGAGTCTGCCTGTCGTCTTACAATAGGACGACAACATAGGCATTCCTTATAGCCCCACACCCCGATCATTATCCAATGCTCCCAGAGCCCATTCTTAAGCAAAGCACCCGAATCCTCTACCCATCAGAGTACAGGGCGATCAGAAGCCACCTGAACTTCAAAGACCAATTAATTCTCGACGGCCTCCTTTTCTCGGGGACGCGGGGAGTCGAGTTTTGTCGGTTCTTAGAGAATCCCGGCTGGTACAAACCAAGCCGCCGAGCAATCGACCTCCCGAAGGGAAGTGTCCTGAAGAAGAAGGCAAAACAGGCTGAAAGGACTGTCCTCTTGAGCAATGCGGGAGTTCAAGCCATCGAGACCCTCATCTCCTATCGCAAACAAAACCCCAACGAGCTCAGGCCGGTGTCCAGGCAGGCTTGGACAGAGACCCTCACCCGGGCCGCAGGAAAGGCGGTCGTGGAGGGGCGGCTGGCGAGTCTTGTGGGGATTGCCCCGAAGATGACGAGAAAAACGTGGTCGTCTTGGCTGATCGCGACCCATTCCCACCGGGAAGGGTCGGTTAGTCTCTCAATGGGCCACGATATCCGGACGATGCTCCGGCACTATGCCGGATTGGGATGGCCGCCGGAGGCCCGGCAGGAGATCCGGCAGTATACCGCCGGGTGGGGCGACGAGTAGACGTTCATACATGACCGCCATGACCGCCATTGTGAGTTAGGAGTGATCTGGAGAAGGGATTTAAATAATTAGAACCATATGGGGCACTAATGTAACTGGTGAGTTTTAATATGGTGAAATGTTTTCGCCTTTTGGCGGCAGTTGTACTTATATTCTGTATCGTATACCCAGTAACATCCGTTGTTATCAATCCTCCAGTACGTTCCGCTCCGCCAGGAGGACCGGGCGCTTCTCACTCGGGCCCAGTATACATTTATGTGACGCCGACCCAAAGACCAGTGAATTACCTGACTATTGAAGTCTCGCCTGATGAGGCCACAATATTTATTGACGGGGGGTCTAGCTCCAGCCCCCCTGTGGGGTCTCCTCTAACTGATTCGAGATCTCACATCAAGAGAGTAACATACCCAATTTCTCCCGGCACTCACACGATCCGGGCCACCGCACCCGGGTATCAAACGCATACTGAGCAGGTCCAGGTGAATAGTGGAGATAAATCGTACATATCCATCGCCTTAGACAGAGATCCCAGCTATGTTGAGATGACCGAGTTTAACGTGAAGACACGGCCTGTTGGGGCGTCGGTATACGTGGACGGCAGACTTAATGGGACATCCCCTTGCACTGTCTCCGCGAGCGTTGGAACTCATACAGTGACCCTACGACTGGAGGGGTATCGAGAGCAGACGTATACGATGGATCTGAACAGTACCCGATCAATATCGGCGCAATTAATCCGAGAGATAGGAGCCCCCTCGGAGCCGGTGTCGGTGCAGACTGAAACCGTAATACGTGCGGCGGCAATCACATCGCCACCAATAGTCACAACAACGGCCAATGCCCAACAGAGTGAGCCGGTGGATCTTTTCCAGTATATCATTTTCTTCTTCAGGGGAGTATTTGGGGGGGATTAAGGGGTCTTCAAAGTTTATGGACTATTTGTGGTGGCATATTAGCATCTTGCTCATGGACATAGAGGTGACGTGATTGGGTAAGGCAAGAAAATGGGAGAACCGAGGGTACTATCAGGTTAAGAGGCGTTCTCCTCGGGCAAAGGACTACGCTCTGAAAGTACTCGTGGGTCTACTCATTTTAGGGGGCCTTATCTGGGTATCACACTTTGGAATACCGGTGGAACTGTCTGAGACGGTCGCAGAGGTATCTTCATCGTTCGAAGTAAAACCAGTTAACACAGGCGACATTGAAAAGGCAATTCTCTACTATACGAACAAAGAAAGGAAAAATCATGGTGTATCAGCCTTAAATTGGGATGATGGGCTGGCAGTGGTTGCACGGGACCATAGTCAGGACATGGCGGAGAACAACTTCTTCGCTCATGACAATCTGCGAGGAGAAGACCCCACCGCGCGGGCAAAGTGTCACGGATATCCCACTCATAAGGAACTTGGCGGAGGTTGGTATTCCGACGGTATTGCGGAGAATATTGGTAAAATGCCTACAGGCAACGTCGTGGGGATCGGGCACGTGGCGAGGGACGCTGATGAGATAGCACGAGTTCAAGTGACCTCATGGATGCAAAGTCCAGGTCATATGAGGAACATACTTGACCCTGATTATAGCAGATTGGGAGTGGGTGTGGCATATGACGGGGTTTACTACATTTCTACTCAGAATTTTTGGTAGTTCGGTCATTGTTGACCGCAATCTCTTTTAGCAAAGTATATCACCCCTCTTGCGATCAATTGGAACAATGGCTCTGTCAGACTCTCTGAAATCAGTTTACCAGCGTATCTTCTATAAGCAATGTCCGATCTGCAAAAAGTACCACCCGAAACATGAGTTATGTGAAACTTGCGGCGGTTCCTACAGCGAGAACTGCCGGGACAAATGCGATCTCCATAATCATAGTCATATGAGTGAGACGTATCAAGCATACCGCCAGGAATCCCCACTTTGCCCCACGTGCAATGATCGCGGCTCTACAACGTCCCAGACCCAATATGGCCTACTAAATAGTCCGAAGTACCAATGCGACGGATGCGGGAAGTACTATGAAACATTGGTGCCTTGTGAAACGTGCGGCGGTTTCTACTGTGAGAATTGCTTGGGTAGATACGATCTCCACGAGCCCGGTCACTGGTGCGATATTTGTCAGACATACCATCAGGAAACTTCGCTTTGCGCTGTATGCAATGCCCATTGCTGTACGACGTGCCGAACTCAGTATGACCTCCATGGCCCGATGCACCAGTGTAACGGATGTGGAGAGTTCTCTGAAATATTGGTGTACTGTGAAGTTTGCAAAGCATACTATTGTTTCAGATGCTCTTCAGATTACGCACTGCATGTTGAAAAGCACCAATGTGATAGGTGTGGGGAGTCTGTTGCCGTCTTAAAATCGATTGATGGGAAGAGGGTTTGCAGCCACTGTTTCACAGTATTACTTCGAGCCTCTATTGGATCAGCGAAAACAGGAAAAGTGATCTCAACAGGGGATGGCGGTGCAAGGCATCCCTCATTTAAGTAAAACATTTCATAAGGATCCTCAGAACGGGTTATACACCGACAAGGAAGGGATTGGTGGGTACCTCTCAAACTACACAGTTCTGGACCCCTTCAATGTTATAACAGCACAGACCCTCTTCTCTCTGAAATATCACTTTAATCGACCACCCTTTCTTGAAGCGTCTTAAGCTCAAACATAGGGATTATGTCCGAACTTTCTCCAGGTGAGAGTTGGTAAACGACCTCAAGTGAATATCCCTGCACCTTATATCCATGCCTATTAAAAACTGCTTTTGCATCATCGATCACATGGTTAAAAATAGTCGAGTATATCTGTTCTATTTGATCCATTTGGTTTACTAAGGTGAATTTTGCACTGGGGCAGAATAGTTTAACCCACATCCCATCTTTCTCTTTATCATGGCCACTAACATAAACTGGGTGGAAGTGCTTGGTAATTATCTCTAGTTGTCCAACCTCCTTTAGTGGCTTATCGTCTTTTAAGGGGGGTGAAATGAAGTAAAACACTTTGATTCCCCTGCCCAAATACACTTGATTCCTCTGGGCTCTAATCTGCTTCAAGGTCTGAATCCAGTCCTGTTTAGACGACTCGTCAGACTCAAGTTCAATTGCACGCAAGTAATCGTTCTCTGCGCTGTCAAGATCCTTAAATATCAAATGACAACTTCCACGTTCCATATAGGCATCTGGAAAATCGGGATATGTGGTTAGTACCTGGTTTAACACGCTGAGGGCCTCTTCTACTTTAGTAACATCGCCCGTAACGCGCCCTATATCACACAATGTTCTACCGAGCATATAAAGGAGGTATGCGTCATTCGGGTACTGAGCGAGTCCATCTAAGCAGACAGAAACTGTTTTGTCATATTCCCCAAGCATTGATGACCGAAGTGACATGGATCTATACACATACTGGTGAGGATCAGTGATGTGTTTATACATCCAGTGTGTGGGTGCTTGTCTTTCCATTGATTTAATGGAATCTAGGGAAGGTGTAAATTCGGATACCCATGCGTCAGGGATCCTCTTCTGTATATCTAAAAGAGCCTCATGCTGTTCATCTGAATAAGGCTGTTCATATACTCTCCCTTTCTTAAAGAGTCTGTCAAATAAGCCCATTTTTATCCCGTATGTCGGCGATGGGTCATATCTGATTAAAATGTTTTCTCTTTGTTTCCAGCCTCATGGCAACCCAATTAACGAAGCAAAGGGCATTTCTCTTTGAATGTTCACCACACATGCCCGGCGTCTGCCTTTCTGATCCCCATCATCTTCAGCCGCTCTAACAGTAGCTGGTCGAAGTTTTTGAGGAACGAGTCAAATAACTCCGGTCGATCACGCATTGCCTCAAGCATCTGGTACGCATCCAGATTCTCAATCTGCTCCTTGAGATCGCTTGTCCGGGCGATCGCTTCGGGCGACAGAGCCCACCCACACTTATAGCAATGATCAAATGTTGGGGCGTTCGTGGTGTGGCAGTTCGGGCACGGCCTGGCCTTGAGTTCGTCGGCAGTGTCCTTCTTCATAACGACCCCGGCCTTCTCCAGGTACTCCGCATCGATGTCGCCTTCGCCAAGCTTCACGTAGGTCTCGAACATATCGGTCTTCAGATTTCCCCACATCGACTGCTTGATGACGCTCTCCTGATAGTTTTGTGAGACCATATGCGTGATCCGTGACGATCGGAGGATGTGGGGATGCACGTTCTTTGGTATCCCAGCAGCCTTCCCAGTTCGCTGGAGTATGCGGAGGAAAGCGTTATACTCCAGCCGGGTCCTCTGCTGGGAGATAAAAACAAGATTGTCCCCCGAAGGTGAGCCTGGGTACTCGACTCTCCAGGCAGCGAGGTAGGAGGCTGCAAGCGTTAACCTCGAATACCTCCGCTTTTTGGTCTTATTGTCAGTGAGATACAACTTAGTGCCGTATTCATCGAATATAACATCCTTCCACTGGAGGCGCCCGAGTTCGCCTATCCTGCACCCGGACTCATAAAGGACTCCAATAATTGCCCGGTTCCGGAGATCCTTAGAGGCTTCGAGGAGTTGCTCGACCTCCTTCACGGTGAGGAGGTCTTCCGGGCACTTAGTATCTCGATCCACCGGTGGGGACTGTATCTTCCGGATTTTAGTGATATTGAGCTCGTTGTGCCCTTCCTCATTCAGCCAATGGAGAAAGGGCTTCAAGACGCGGATATAATCGTGGACGGTATTCTGAGAAAATGGCTTCCCTTTGAGACTCTTCCCTTCCTTGAGCGCATTGACCGCCGAATATATGTCCCCAATGGAGGCATCAGAGAAGGGTACTCTTAAAAACCTCCTCCATCCCACGAGGTGCGACACGATCTTGTTTATCCTCGCAACAGAGAGCCCCTTAGTGACCTTCCGCTCCTCTACGTATTCGAGGATGAGTTTCCGGTCGTGGTCGGTGATGACCCCATCCTGTAGCCCAGACTCGAGGGACACCTGATATCCATATCTTATCTGGCCGTTGTAGAAGGGTTTGTTTGGCTGTGGCATAGATGAGAATGCGCGCTCACCCGTAATAAGGATTTGGAACGCTCCTGGTTCAAATCCGGGCGGGGGCATCCCAGGCAACTTTCCTGATATCTTCCTTTACATAACGCCGATCGCCGCCACGGATCTGTCGTCGCGGCCTTTGATATCTGCAAATACCCTATCTGCCATAACGA
>Ga0208462_1000803_pt1 | contig 26389 bp, 19 predicted proteins | sample AD_SCU001_MetaG_FD_184452 | JGI IMG/M metagenome (GOLD analysis project Ga0208462, IMG submission 184452) | Active sludge microbial communities of municipal wastewater-treating anaerobic digesters from China - AD_SCU001_MetaG (SPAdes) (version 2) | ecosystem: Engineered > Bioreactor > Anaerobic...
CCTGACAGGGAGGCCCGGTGGAGTGCCGCCCGAACCCTCGGGGAGATCGGAAAGACCGCGGTCGGCCCCCTGGTCGATCTCCTGGCCGATGCGGATGACGATATCCGATGGCTCGCGGTCATGGCGCTCGCGGAGATCGGTTCTCCTGCGGTCGGTTCGCTCATCCGGCTGCTCTCCGATCCCTCCCTCTGCGGCACGGCGACGGCGGCCCTGCTCAGGATAGGGGAGCCGGCGGCGGAGGAGTGCGTCCACGCCCTGGACGATGCGGATGGGGATGCGCTCGAGGCGCTCCAGGAAGTCCTCAGTGCGCTCGGGGAGGCGGCGGTCCCGCCCCTGATCCAGGCGCTGACAGCCAGCCGGTCCCGGACCCGCGGTCATGCCGCCGAGATCCTGGATGGTATGGGCTGGGAGCCCTGGAATGATGCCGAGCGGGCGTGGTACCTCATCGCCCGGGAACAGTGGATCGAGCTTGCCCTGATGGGTGAAGCGGCGGTCGTTCCCCTGATCCGGACGCTCAACGGCGATGACGACCACGTACGCAGCGAGGCTGCAGCGACGCTCGGTGAGATCGGTCATCCCGCGGCTGTACTGCCGCTCGTAGATGTCCTTGCCAACGATGCCGTCGCCCCGGCAGCCGCGGATGCACTTGTTGCCATAGGGAGGCCGGCCGTCGATCCGGTTCTTGCCCTGCTCGAGGGGGGGATCGGCACCGTCCGGGAGCACGCCGTCGAGATCCTGGGCCGTCTCGGTGCGCACGAGGCGGTCCCGACCATCGTCGACCTCGTCAGGAGCGGGGGCGACCGCCTCCACCGGAAGGCCGTCGACGCCCTGGTCGGCATCGGTGCGCCTGCGGTGGGCGCTCTCATCCCCCTCCTCGGTGAGGACGGCGACGGATATGCAGGGGCGGAGGCTGCGCTCACCGGTATCGGCGATGCCGCGCGGGAGCCACTCATCAAGGCGCTCGGCGATGAGGATGCCCGGACCCGCATGGGGGCCGCGATGGTCCTCAGGAGGGTTGGCCGGGCACCCGCCGGGGTGGAAGGAGAGGCCGCGTACCTGATCGCGCTGCAGCAGTGGCCGGAGGTCGTGGGTCTCGGCGCCCCCGCCGTCGATCTCCTGGCGGCGCGCCTTGGCGATCGGGATGCAGGGGTGCGGGCGGGGGCTGCGGAGTCGCTTGCCCGCCTTGGGGCCGTTGCGGCTCCCCATCTGGTCAGCCTGCTCGGCAACGAGGCTCGCCGGGGGGCTGCGGGCGAGACGCTGGTCCGGATCGGGGAGGCAGCGGTCCCGCACCTGATCCGGGCCCTGGGCGAGGAGGCGCTCCGCCGGCCGGCAGCCGGGGTGCTGGTCCGGATAGGGAATCCTGCCGCCGGCCCCCTCGTCCGGGTTCTCGGGGACCCTGATACCGGGCAGGTTGCGGCGAAGATCCTCGGGGCGATGGGGGAGCCTTCCATCGGCGCACTGGTCGGAGCCCTCGGGGACGACGATATCCAGGTCCGGCAGGGAGCCGGGGGCATCCTGATTGGTCTTGGTGATGCGGGCATCGGCGCGCTCATCGGCGCGCTGGGGCATCCGGACGACGCCGTCCGGCTGGAAGCCGTCGATATGCTCATCCGGATCGGTAGATCGGCCGTCGCCGATCTTACGGGGGCGCTCCTCGATGAGCGTTACCGCGTCCGGCTGGGCGCTGCGGAGGCCCTCGGCAGGATTGGTTGGGCGCCGGAGACCGAGCAGGAGACTATCGGCTACCTGATCGCAAAGGAGCAGTGGGTTTCCGTAGCGGAGTTTGGAGCCGATGCGGTCATCCCCCTGATCCGGACGCTCAACGATTCCGACACCGCAGTCCAGATGGGTGCGGCGCGGGCGCTCGGCATGATCGGGGCGCCCGCGGTCACGAGGCTGCTTGGCGAGCTCCGTGACGGGCAGGAGGACGGGCGGAGAAAAGCGGTCGAAGCGCTCAAGACGGTCGGGGAGGCGGCGGTCAACCCGCTCATCGATGCCCTCCAGGACCGTGACTGGCACACTCGCCTGGGCGCGGCGCGGGCGCTCGTTGGCATCGGAAACCCCGCTATCGAGCCGCTGATCCGGGCTCTTCGCGACGGCTCCCCGGGCATCAAGATGGGAGCGGCCGCAACGCTCGGCAAGATAGGAAACCCGGCCGCCATCGGGCCGCTCACGGATACGCTCCTGCACGAGGACTGGCGCGTGGGGCGTGTTGTCGTGCGGGCGCTCGGCATGATGGGCGAATCGGCGGTCGAGGCGCTCCTCGGCGTCCTTGAGAAAGGAGACGATGCAGCCCGGAAAGGCGCGGTGGCGGCTCTTGTCCTGATCGGCGAACCGGCAAAGCGGCTGCTCCCCGGCGCACTTGCCGCCGGGCATTTCCGCATCCGCGCCGGTGCTGCGGATGCTCTCGACCGTCTGGGCTGGTTGCCGGGCCCGGGGGAGGAGATGGCCCTCTACCTGATTGCAAAGGAACGCTGGAGCGATCTTGTCCGGCTGGGCCCGCTCGCGGTCGAGCCGCTGGTGCAGGTGCTCGACGACCACGACGACAGCGTCCGGCGGCGGGCGGCAAAGGCCCTCGGCGAGGTGCGCGACCCCCGTGCGGTCCCTGCCCTCATGGCCCTCCTCCACGACGACTTCTACAGCATCCGGAGGGAGGCCGCCGCAGCGCTTGTCGCGGTAGGACCTCCGGCCATGGGGCCGGTCATATCCGCGCTCGGGGATCCTGACGGCGATGTCAGGAAACGGGCGGCGGATGTGCTTGCCGGTATCGGGGATGCACGGGCGGTCGAGCCCCTCAGGAGCATCGAGAGGGACGAGGACTGGTATGTCCGGAAGGCGGCGGAGGAGGCGGTGGAGAAGATCCGGGGACGCATTGGAGAGAGCGTGTAGGGATTCCGCTCGATCCCGTAGTTACTCGTGCCGCTGGAGGTACTCCCGGATCTTCCTTGAATCGATCCAGCCCTGGTCGAGCTGCCGGATATACCCGTTGATCCGTTCGATCTCCCGCTGGATCTTACCGGTCGCCTGCTCGTCCTCCAGCAGGCATGCCGTGCCGAGGATCACCTGGAGGGGCTGGCGGATGTGGTCGCCGAGGATAGCGAACTGCTCGATGTTCTGCCTGATCCGGTCGAACGCTTCCTGCCGGGCCTGTTCGAGTTCCCGCTCGCGGGTGATGTCGTGGGATATAACCGCAACTCTCCGGCTGTCTTCCTGGTCCCCCGGGACCGGGAAGAGGACGTTTTCGAGGATCCGCCCCTCCCGCTCATCGACATGCCGGAGAGGTTTTCCCGTGGCGAGGGCCTGTATGGTAAGCTCTCGCCGCCGCATCGCCAGTTCCGGCGTGAGGATGTCGTAGGCGCATGCCCCGAGGAGCTCCTCGACGGTTTTTTTGAACCGCGTCGCCATCACCTCGTTCAGGGCGAGTATGATACCGCTATGATTGATGAGCATGGCCGCATCGGGTGTGGCGTCAAGAAGCGCCCGGAACTGCTCCTCTGCTCGCCGCCGCCCGGTGACGTCGTGGATGATGGAGTGCAGGAGCACCCGCCCGCAGATGATCACGCGGCCGCTGAAGACGTCCACGTCGCGGTATCGCCCGTCCGCCAGCCGGTGCAGGAACGAGAACTGCCGCTTTTCGCCGGTCACCGCCTTCTGCATGTCCCGGAAGAGATCTTCCCGGTCAAGGACGTTGAGGTCGGCGATCTGCATCGTGGTGAGGGTCTCGAGCGGATGGCCGTAGTAAGCGCTCGCCGCGGGGTTCGCATCGACGATGGCACCGGTCTGTGGGTCGACGATCAGCATGACCGCGTGGCTCGTGGCAAAAATGCTCCGGAACCTGTCTTCGTCCTCCGCGATCTGTTCCAGGACGGCGGTATCGGCGACGCTCCTCCTGGCTGCCGTGGTTACGTCTCCCGAGCCGGGAACTTCCTGTTCCGGGGTCCGCCTTTCTCTGCCGGGCACGACGATAAGGCGCTCTGTCGCCGGGGGAGGCCTCTCCTCCGCACGCCCGGCACCTCCCTTTCCGGTGTCGTGGAAGACGAGGAGCCGGAGCGCGGGCGTGACGGCATCGACCGTGTTTGCCGTGACGGATATCCTCCGGATACCGGTCCCGGGAACCCGGACATCGAGCGTGACCGGCTGAGGATACGATCCGTCGCAGAGGAGGGCGACGACCTCCCCGGGAGACTCGCCCTCCGGAAGCAGCGGCAAAAGATATCTCTGCACGACATCGGGAGCATCCGCTCCGAGGATCTCTTCCCGTGTCGCGCAAAGGAGGGCCTGCACCTGTATGTTAGCCTGAACAACCACCTGGTCGGCGTCGACGATGAGGATCCCGTCGCCCTGCGCAAGGGGAGATGGCAGGGTCTTACGCCCACCCGGGGATATCGCCGGAGTCATGGATGAGATGGTTCTCTGGTTCGGTTGAAGGATCTCTTTCGCCGGAGAATAAGTACTTTTACCATCCGTCTCGTCCGGGCATGTACCCGTGCCTCCCGCCCCATCACTACAGCCGACAGGAGTCCTCGTAGGACTTCCTGCACCCCGGACAGAGCGTCCGGGCCTTTCTCAGGTCGGGGAATGTCTCTTCGGTGATCTCATCGCAGACCGCTCCGCATATCTCGCACCAGTACTCTTCCGTCTCAGCTTTCCCCTCGCCTTTTCTGTCCCGTTTCATGCAACCCCTCTCCGTGCCCGGTTGTCCGGCCCCGGGCGGGTTCCTGCTCTCCTCCATCCGGCATATGCTTTCCCCCGGATCACCATCGATCCACCCCGACAAGATCGAGCCCCATCTCCCAGAACCGTTCCTGCACGTCCGCATCGAGAGCAAGCGGCGACGGCCGGGTCCACCGGGTCGCCTCGAAGTACCTGCCGCTCACTTCTCCCGCATCCGGCGATGTGGCAAGGTGCGCCTCGACCGCCGCCCCCTTCTCGGGTGGTGCACCACCGTCCCGCCCGCCGGTGTAGGCCCGGAGGAGTTTGGTATCGATCACCCCCGGGTGGAGGGAGTTCGCCGTCACCCCCGTCCCGTCGAGGACGGAGGCGAGCCGGGCGGTGCAGGCGGCGACTCCGAGTTTTGACGTTGCATAGGCACCGTAGGCGTCGTAATCCTCGAAGGCCGGAATATTCTCCCAGTCGACCGCCCGAACGCTCCGGTGGGCGATCGATGCGACGTTGACGACCCGCGCCGGTGCGCTCTTCGACAGGAGCGGGAGGAGGCCGTGGGTGAGCAGGAGCCCTGCAAGGTAGTTCACGGCAAACGTCATCTCGATCCCGCCGGGTGCAACGTACCGCTCCGGCATGAAGACCCCGGCATTGTTGATGAGCACGTCGAGCCGGTCGCATGCCCCGGCGACCTCCTCTGCAAGGTCCCGGACCCGGTCCTGCACCGAGAGATCGGCGATGAAGAGGGCCGGTTGCTCCGGGACGGCGGCTGCCTCCACCTCCTCAAGGACGGCGCGCCCCTTCGCCCGGTCCCTGCCGTGGATCAGGATGCGGTGGCCCTGTTCGGCCAGGAGATATGCTGCTGCCCTCCCGATACCGTCCGTCGAGCCCGTGATCAGGATGGTCTTCTTCGCCATACGCGGCCAGGGTGCGCACCGTAATTATTTGAACGTTGTGTGCCGGGGCGGCAATCCGGTGCACCCTCCAGGCAGGGGCGGCAGCGGTGACCGGACACGAGGTCCGTACCCTGCACCACCCCTCCCTTTCCGTGGCGGGTGGAGGACCGGCACGGTCTTTCCGGTTCAGGCCGGGTGCGCCCCTCCCCTCGGGGCCGGCACCGTTCACCTCCCCCTGCCCGGCTTCGGGTCTTTCTGCACCGCTGAGAACCCCGGTCACCGATTTCTGGTGCGAGATGAATCAAAAAGGTGATATGTTGCACCACAGAACTGTACGTATGGTGCGATACTCTGTCACGATGGACGATGACCTTGTGAAGACGATCGACAGGATGTGCGACTCTCTCGGGATGTCCCGCTCCGAGTGGCTCAATAAACTCTGTACGGCCCACCTGAGTGGTGCGCCGGGTAACGGTGGCGGGCAGGGCGTGGCCCCGACATTGATGCCGCCTCTGCAAGCCCCCGGTCCCAACATGACCGATTACGAGACCGCCTGCGCCAGTTTCAAGATCGACGTCCCCGATTATTTCAACTTCGGATATGACGTGATCGACCGGTGGGCAGAGACCGATCGGAACAAACTGGCAATGATCTGGGTGGACCAGCAGGGGGCCGAGAAGAAGTACTCCTTCCGCGACCTCCGGAACCTCTCCAACGGCGCCGCGAACATTCTCCTGAAGTATGGCGTCAAGAAGGGTGACCGGGTCATGCTGATACTCCCGCGGATACCGGAATGGTGGATCTTTGTTATCGCGCTCATCAAGCTCGGAGCGATCTTCTGCCCATGCCCGACGATGCTGACCCCTAAAGATATCAGATACCGTATACGGGCGGGGAAGTTCAGGATGATCATCACCAACACCGAGAACGCCGAGAAGATCGATGAAGTCGCTGATGCCTGCCCGCTGCTCGAAACCCTCTTCCTCGTGGATGGGGAGCGGGACGGTTGGGCGAGTTACCTGCACGAGCTCGATTACCCTGCACCGGTATCGCGCCACACCGTCAGCATGCCGGTCGCAAAGAGGACGAAGTCGACCGACCCGATGATGATCTACTTCACCTCGGGCACCACCGGTGAGCCGAAGATGGTGCTGCACAACCAGGGCTACCCGCTCGGGCACATCATAACCGCCTCGCTCTGGCAGGATCTCACCCCAAATGACCTTCACCTGACGTTCTCGGATACCGGGTGGGCGAAGTGTGCCTGGGGCAAGATCTTCGGTCAGTGGATCGCCGGCGCCTGCATCTTTGTCTATGATATCCAGGGTAAGTTCGGCGCGACCGAGCTCCTTCCGCTGATAGAGAAGTACGAGGTGACCACGTTCTGTGCGCCGCCGACGGTCTACCGGATGCTGATCCTTGCCGATCTCGATAAGTTCGACTTCCGGAACCTCCGGCACTGCTGCAGCGCCGGCGAACCGCTCAACCCCGAGGTGATCCGCGTCTGGCAGGACGGCACCGGGCAGCCCATCTATGAGGGGTACGGCCAGACGGAGACCGTCTGCTGCATCGCTACGTTCCCCTGCATGGAGCATAAACCCGGTTCGATGGGTAGACCCGTCCCGGGCTGGCATATCGAGCTCCACGACGATGATGGGAACCCGGTCGGTGCCGGGGAGGAGGGGAAGATTGCTGTCAGCCTCAATCCCCGGCCGGTCGGACTCTTCATGGAGTACCTTGACAACCCCGAAGCGAACCGCGAGTCGTTCCAGAACGGGTTCTACTACACCGGCGACAAGGCACGTATGGACGAGGATGGCTACCTCTGGTTCATCGGACGCAGTGACGACGTCATCAAGTCGTCCGGCTACCGGATCGGGCCGTTCGAGGTGGAGAGCGCACTCATGGAGCACCCGGCCATCCAGGAGGCAGCGGTGGTCGGGTCGCCGGACCTCATCCGGGGGATGGTCGTCAAGGCGTTTCTCGTGCTAAAGCCCGGTTACCAGCCATCCGAGTCGCTGGTCAGGGAGATCCAGGCTCACGTCCGGAACACCACCGCCCCGTACAAATACCCGCGATCGATCGAGTTTGTCCCGGAACTCCCAAAGACCATATCCGGAAAGATTCAGCGCAATATCCTGCGGGACCAGGAACTGCTCAAGAACGCAAACGGGAACTGATCCTCTCCCCTCTTTTACCGCACGGGGCGATCCGGCGTGAGGCCGCCACGTGGGGTGGAGATCGGGCCTATCCCCTCCCCGCTGCCTCTCGCCCCCTAAACCTGTACTTCTCGTCGATCCCGCCCCGGCCGGCCTTCGCAGGCGGATACCCGGATACCTCGCCGGCCTCCCCCACCCCGCCTGCACCTTCGGGGGATACCCATACGCTCTCTGCCGGCACCTCCACCCCACCTGCGCCTTCGGCAGGCGGATACCCGGATACCTCGCCGGCATCCCCCACCCCGCCCGCGCCTTCGCAGAGGGATACCTATGCACCTCATCGGCACCTCCACCCCACCTGCGCCTTCGCCGGTAGGCTACCCATGCACTTCTGCCGGCATCCCCCACCCCGTCCGTGCCTTCGGGGGGATACCCATACGTTTCTGCCGGCGGCCCCCACCCCGCCCGCGCCTTCGTGGGGATACCCATGCGCTTCTTCGGCCACCCCCGCCCCGCCCGCGCCTGCGGCGCTCCTCCCCCGCCCCCACCCCGGGCGGGGTCCGTGCCCGGGCGTATATCAGGTGAGCAGCCGTATCCGGGGTGGAGTCGGTGAGCAGCCGTATCCGGGGTGGAGTCGGTGAGCAGCCGTATCCGGGGTGGAGTCGGTGAGCAGCCGTATCCGGGGTGGAGTCGGTGAGCAGCCGTATCCGGGGTGGAGCCGGTGAGCAGCCGTATCCGGCTCTTCTCCGGGATCTCCCCATGCTGTGGACCGTGTGGATATCGCCACGGGGGGAGGCGGCCCGCGGCTACCTTACTTCTCGTCGCCCGCGCCTTCGGCGCTCCGCCCCTACCGCGGGGATGGCCGGGGGCAGTGCCCGGGTGTTGTCGGCGGGGAGCCGTGCTGAAAAGAGATATGGCGCCGGCGACGGGAAGGGGGTCGTCACCGGATCCATCGTGATTGCCGCGACCGCCCCTGCCTGTTCAACCCCGGAGGCTGCCGGGCCCGCAATCAATTATAACTATCCTCTTCCTCGTCGGCGCCTCCCCGCTTGCGCCACAACCCGCGCTCGACCCAGTCACGGGGGAGGCCCTGCTTCTCCTGCCATCCGGCAAGTTTTGCGAGCCACATCTCAGAGAGTTCGGGGCAGGACTCCCTGATGAGCGCAAACGTCGCAAGGTCGCTTGAAGGGCACATGAAACATCCGATGCGGTCGAGCCCGCGCTCGTAGAGGCGGTTGTAGGGGGCTTTCTCGCGGAAGATGTAGAGCCAGACGTGCATCGCGGTCCACTGCTGGATGGGGGCCGCCGAGAGTTGCTGCGGGACACGGTCGTTCCGCCAGACCCGCCTGCTCTGCATCCGCCGCACCGACTCGTACTTCCGCTGCCCGATGAACGAGAGGCACTCTCCAAAGTGTTCGTCGATCAGGCGGCCGAGGGGGTGGAGCTTGCAGACCCGGCAACACCAGCGGTTATCGACGGCCGGCGGGCCGCTCCTCTCAAACTCGCTCCAGAACGCTGCCTCATCGCATACCCGGAGGACCTCAAGCCCATAGCGTTCTGCCACCGCCTCCACGTTCTCGCAGGTCTCGGGGAACTCAAGCCCCGTATCGGCAAAGAGGAGCGGAACCGGGCCGAGCGCTTTTAAGACGATAAGCAGGGTTGCGAGGCTGTCTTTCCCGCCCGAGTAGGAGACCGTGGGCCGCTCCGGGTTCTTCTCCGCAACATCCCGGACGAACTGGATGCTCGCGGCCTCGTACTCCGCAAGGATGCGTTCGTTTGCCGCAACGGCATCTTCCCACGTCGCCTCGCCCGGGACACAGGCTGATGAAACGTTCCTGCGCGTCCGGACGACGAGCCCCCGCTCCATCGTCGTGGCGACGGCGGCGTCGACCTTCGCCCTGCCGACACCGATGCATTCGCCGGCTTCTGTCAGTATGAAGACCTCATCGCCTTCGGCGACGGCAGGATCGATCGAGAGGAGGCCGGGTGCGAGGACGCTTGCCCCCCCGTCACGGATGGATGGGATCGCCCCATCGTCGACGACGACGTAGCGTTTCGTCGGCCGCAGGAAGGCAGCGGCGTTCGGACGCGGGAGGGGCTCCCAGCACTGTTCTCCGGGAATATAGCGGATCGCGCCCACGACCGCGCCGCCAAGGACAATCTCGTCCATGCGATCGTCGGCGGGAACCTTGTTGAGGAGCGACAGGTGCCCTTCCGGTATCAGCGGCGCTCCGAAATGCTCGCAGAATACGCGGTTGACCCGATCGACGTCATCAGGGAACGCGGGGCGGGCATCTCCCGGTGGCGTGACGGCTACCGGGCGGGCTGGCGCTCCGCAGGCACAGGTTCCCGAGAGCACCGGGGTATGGCAGGTATCGCACCAGCGAAGCGGGATCTTTCCGAGGTAAATGCGAGGCATTCTTATACCCATTGGGGAGAAATAGATAAAAGTCTTGGCGCACTTCCGATGGTTTTCGCAATCTCCCTCCGGAGAGTATTCTGCTGGAGTCTGCCGGCGACGGCCCTTTATCAAGGCAGGAATCGCTCTCGCCTTACGACGATCTCCTGTTGCCGGTATTGGAGGGTCAGGGCATATCATTAAATATATCCTCTGCCTCATAGTATTATCATGTTCAATCATGTAGGATCGTGTTCGCCGCCTTCTTGCCGGCCCGCCGACGATTCTGCCTGATGAAAGGAGAGATACCGTATGTACCGGGTGATGTTCACGACCCCCTTCCCGCCGACCGTTCAGGTCGCAGGTGCAGTGTCTGGCTTTCCCTTCGCAACGACCGGTTATCCGGTCAAGCGGGAAGCCACAACTACCGGGAGGCAGGGTCCGCGTGCCGGGTTGTCCGCGGAGCCTGCACCTTCGGTTCGTTCTGCATGGAAGGCCACTCTCGTGAAGCGCCCGGCGGCCGGTTTCTCGGCCGCATCTCTCGTATTCGGCCAGCTCTTCGGAGATGGTTCCCGGAGTGTGCTGCATGCATGAGGGCCGAATAGCCGGCGTAGCCCTCGGAGCCGCCTTCGCCCTGGCGGTCGGGCTCTATGCGGCGAGTGGTCACCTTGCGCCCGGGTGGGCGCCCCCCGGGTGTGCGGTGCTTGCGATCGGGGTTGTCCTGCCGTTCTTCACCTCGGGCGCGGAAGTGCCGTCGGTACGGGTCGCACGGAAACCGATGCGGAAGATCGAGATCCTCGGTCTGCTCATCTTCATCCTCATGGCGGTCGTCATGCTCGCGGTCGGTGCGGCACTCTTCTGTGACTGGCTCGCCGAACCCGGTTCGGCCCCCGTGGGAACACCGGTCGAGCTCGGACCGGTATCGGGGGAGCTCGGGGTTCTCGGCACGATCCCGGTCATGGCTCTCATGATTGGTGTCGAGGTGGTGGGGGGATTCGCGCTGATCGCCCTCTACATGCTGTCCGCCGTCGGGAGAGAGGGGTAGGTTTTACCCCATCCCGGCGCCCGATTTTTCCTGGTTCCGCATTGCAGCATCCCTCTGGTGCGAGCGGCGATCGCCCCCCGGCCGGTCGGCCATAAATAACGCTTAATTTTCGCCTGGTTTATGGAAACACTGACTGATCAAGCGTAAAATATATATCCGGACCGGTTAACATCAGATATATCCCACCTCGGGAGGGAGGTGTGTCATTTATGGCAAAGGATAAGAAGCCCCAGGAGAAAAAGCCCCAGGAGAAGAAGCAGGACAAGCCCCAGGACAAGCCCCAGGACAAGGCTAAGAAGAACTAACCTTCAACCTCTCCTATCATCTTTTTTTTCCGGGCAAATCTCCGGTTCTCTGCGATATGCTCCGCTCTTCTGCACCCCCGCGAGTGCCGACCGTGCATCGATCCCGGACTACCGGGTTCTGCTTGATATTCGTTCCCGCGCCTTCCCGCAGTAGTTACCCATACGCTCTCGCCGACAGGAGATCCTGTTCACTTCCCGAGACGCACCGTCCGGCGGGGGATGCCCGACAGGGTCCTCTCGCCGGCCCGGGGGAAGGTCCCGTGCGTGGTCGACCTGACGTCCTCGACGGTGCAGAACGCACCAGGGTTCATCTCCTCGACCATCCGGGTGATCGGGAAAAGATCGCAGCGCCGCACCACGGAATAGAAGATGGTGCATGGTCCATGAAGCCCCTCCGCGGCAACGACCGTGACCCCGTAGCCGGTGCCCCTGATGGCGTCGATGAGGGCGTGATCCTCTTCAGAGGCAATCACCCGGAGCACGCAGATCCCCATGGCGAGCCTCTCCTCAAGGAGGATGCCGGCATAGTTCCCGGCGGCGAAACCGGCCCCATAAGAGATGAGGTAGATCGGGTTGGTGAACTCGTTGACGACGAGGCCGAGCGAGACGATCCAGAAGATGATCTCGACGAAAGCGATTGCGGGGACGATGAGGCGGCCGCCCCGGGCAAGGAGTATGATCCTGAGAGTCTCGAGGCTGACGTCGATCACCCGGGCCCCAAAGACCAGGAGCGGGATGAGGATCGGGGTGAGGGCGCCGGCAGAGAGAAAGTCCATATGGGAGAGTCGCCCGGCCGGGTATATGAGGGTGCAGTCAAGAGCCGGCGAAGGCCCGGGATCTGCGCGGATTACGGGACCGGGCGCCGGAGTCTGCCCCTTCCCGGGCCGTGGGCGCGCACCTCCGGTTACGACCCCTGCCCCTCCGTCCCGTGGCGGAAGAGGGAGGATATATCCGGGTTTCCGGGCCCGGCCTCGACGAGGATGCAGAGATCCCCGGCCTCGATCACCGTCCCGCCGTCCGGCCCGGCGAGCGTCTCCGTGCCTCTCCTGACCGCGAGCACCGTCACCGCATACCTCCGCCGCAGGTCGGCCTCGGCAAGGGTCTTCCCGGCGATCGGGGCGCCCTCATCCACCCGGACGATCGAGACTTCGGCGTTGTCCAGGTGCAGCCCTATGTCGTGGAGCAACGGCACCTGCCCTGAGGCCCGCCGGAGCATCTCGTAGTTCCCGGTCCGCATCGAAGCGACGAGCCTGTCGATATCGCTCTTCTGCACCGGGTACCTGACCAGGACCCGCGACAGCACTTTCGCTGCGGTCTCGAACTCTTCGCAGACGACATCGTTTGCCCCTATGGCGTAGAGGGCGAGGGAATTCTCCATGTACCGGGTCCGGGTGATGATCGCACAGTCAGGGTTCAATTTCCGCGCAATCCCCGTCACCTGGCGCGCCGTGGCCGCATCCGGTATGGTGATCACCACCACGCGGGCACGCTCAACCCCGGCATGGACAAGAACGCCCTCGTTTATGGCGTCGCCGAAGAAGATCGGTTCGCCCTTCTTGCGCTCCTCCCGCACCGTCTTCGGGTTGAGCTCGATAGCCATGTAGGGGACGCCGGTGCTCCGTGCCGCCTCAGCGACGTGCCGCCCTATCGGCCCGAACCCGACGATGACGATATGCCCCTCTTCCGGTCCGTTTGCAGGGGCTACCTTCAGGGACGCATCTCTTGCCCTGAGCCATACCGGCAGGGGAAGACGGCGGACGACGGCGGTCGCCTGTGGTGCCGACGCGATGACGAACGGGGCGACCGCCATCGTCCCGACCGATACCGCAAGGAAGATCTGCTCGAGATCGGGGCTGAGAAGCCCGTGCTCGATACCGGTCCTTGAGAGGATGAACGCGAACTCGCCGATCTGGCCGATGGCAAGCCCGGTGAGGACGGCCGTCCGGAGGGAGACGCCCGCAGGGAGGACGGCAATAGCCCCGATGATTGCCTTGAGAACGATGACGCCGACGATGATCGCGACGATCAGGAGCGCGTGGGCCGCGAAGAACCCGGTGTTGAGGAGCATCCCCATCGAGACGAAGAAGAAACTGGTGAAGACGTCGCGGAAGGGGATGACGGTGGAGAGGGCCGCATTGCTGTACTCGGACTCGGATATGATCAGGCCGGCGAGGAAGGCCCCGAGGGCAAGGGAGAGGCCGGCCCGTGAGGTGAGCCATGCCGTCCCGAGGCAGAGGGTGATGACGGTGATCATGAAGAGCTCCCGGCTCCGGAGGCTCGCGACCCGGTAGAGGAAGCGGGGAACGACCCAGAGGGCGCTTGCCGTGACGGCGGCAAGGAGGACGAGGCCGAGGGCGAAGTTGATGAGCGACGGGACGACCCCGGCCGATCCCATGCCGCCGAGCATGGGGACGAGGAGGATCATCGGCACGGTGCTCAGGTCCTGCAGGACCGATATACCGAGCGCGAGCCGCACCGGCGGGGTATCCACCTCTCCCCGGTGCTGGAAGACGGTCAGCATCACGGTGGTGCTCGTGTGGGCAAGCAGCATCCCAAAGAAGATCGCCTCCGGCGGCGCAAGGCCGAGGGCCGAGGCGATGACCGCGACGATGCCGATTGTCAGGCCTATCTGGAGCACCCCGCCGGTGAGCATCCCCTTCTTCATATCAAGGAGGCTCTTGAGCGAGAGTTCCATCCCTATGGTGAAGAGGAGGAAGATGATGCCGAGTTCCGCGAGGATCTCGACGTCGGCCCGGTTGGTGATGAGACCGAGGCCGTAAGGCCCGGCGATGATCCCGGTGAGGAAGAACGCCACGATCCCGGGCATCTTCATCCGGTAGCAGAGGGCGAGCGCTGCGATGGAGAGGGCGAATATGATCAGGATCTGTTCGAGAAAGGCCGTATCCATGGTATGGTCCCTGGCTGTCGTCCCCGGCGGGCCGCCATGGTGCTGGCGCTCTCCAGCGAGTGCACCCGCCGGTGATATAGAGAAAGTTGTTGCTCTTCCCTTCTGATAAAACCCGATGAGGTGTAACCTCGCACAGTATGCACGAACCCGGATTTTCCCCGGGATTGTCACGGCAGATCCGGTTGCCGGGGCCCGCCGGCGGGCTGCTCCCTCTCGCTCGCGTCTACGCCCGCTCCCCGGCCGCCTCGCAAAAGACCCGATCGTAGACGCGAGCGCTCTTCTCCCAGGTGAAGAGGTCCCGCACCCTCCTCGGCCCGTTCTCTGCCATCGCCCGGTAAAGGTCCGGATCGTCGAGCACCCGCACGATGGCGCCGGCGAGCCCCGACACATCCCCTGGCGGGACGATGAGGCCGGTCACGCCGTCATCGACGGCGAACGGTATCCCGCCGACATCTGTCCCGATGACCGGCGTGCCGCACGCCTGCGCCTCTATCAGCACCATCCCGAACCCCTCCGCCCGGTCGCAACTCGGCAGGACAAGGAGGTCGGCGCTGTTGAAGTACAGGGGCATCTCGTCCTCGGGGATGAAACCGGCGAATATGATATCTTCGGGGACTCCCTCGTCGGCAGCAAGCCTCCTGTACCGGTCGATGTAGTTTCCCCTGCCGGCGACGACCAGTTTCGCATCCAGAGATTCCCTGACGATTCTCATGGCCCGGATCAGGTACTGGACGCCTTTATGCCGGCTCTCCCTGTCCAGGTGGCCCACGTAGAGCAAGATCTTCTCGTCCCCCAGGCGATACTTCCGGCGCAGGAAGTCCGTTCGGTCTCCCCCGAACCGTTCGAGGTCGACGCCCGGGGCGGCATACCGCAGCTTTTCGAGGTATCCGGCGAGGTGGGAAGATTGCTGCGCATAGTAATCCGATGTGGCGACGATTGCACTGGAGAGGTGGAGCGTCCGGGAACCGAGGAGCGGGTAGTAGCACCGCCCGATGATCCGGGTCGGAAGGTCGTGCCCCGTCAGGTCGTTGTGGTAGGTCAGAACGTAAGGAACTTGCATCCCGGCCGCTGCCCGGGCGGCTGCATCCGCGATGAAGGGAACCGGCATATGCCCGTTTACGACGTCCGGGCGCTCCGACCGGATGAGGTCCCGGAGCGCTCTCTCCCACCCGATGCTGACGGGGGTGCTGGAGACCTTGAACTGGTAGGGCAGCCGGACCACCTCGAGGCCGCCGATCTCCTCGGTCTTTGCAGTGTTCTCCTCCTTATGCCAGTTGGAGGAGACGATGGTCAGGTCGTGCCCGAATACCCGCTGCAGTCTCGTACCGATCTCGTAGACATATTTCTGCACGCCACCCATGTGCGGGTAGAAATACGGGGTCACCACCATGGCCTTCACGCTCTCTCACCCTCCAGATGGGGTGAGGGTGCACAATCACTCATATAAATCTATCTTCAAGCCCGCGGGGCTCTGAGGTTCACCCGACCTCTCATCACGGCCGCGTATACGCTGTCCCATCCCACCCCCGATCTTCGCGGGGAGGTGCCGGAAGGAAACCCCCGGGGCGCCCCGCTCCCAACGGCGATATCCCCACGGTTCACCCGGGAGAAGTCCGGAGGGCCGGGGATGCCGCCCCCGGAGGCGACGCACTCGATGAACATCTCTCCCTCCCCGGCACCATGATCGCTGCTTCCCCCTCCCGTACCGGAGACCCGGTGATGTACCGAACCTGTCGCCTTTGAGATCCCCTCAGTTTCCGGCATTATGCTGCATATCGTATCCCGATGGCCAGGCTATCCGGTGATGAAGCGATGTCGCCCTTCTCACCCGTATGTCACCCCCCATAGTCCTGATGCCGGATTGAGACCACGAAGTTCCAGAATAGGTTTAAATACTTAAAGAGGCGATCCACCGCTCGCTACAACGTAGCTCACAGGCCCGGGGGGGAAGTGTTGAGTCGGGGAGCCGTCTTTGTAACCGACGCGCAGATGCGGAGCTCTCTTGCGGTCATCCGGTCGCTTGGTAAACAGGGATTGGATGTAACTGCGGGTGAGGAGACGCGGTGTGCGACAGGAGTTTTCTCGAGGTACTGCAGGCGGGGCCTGGTATACCCATCGCCGAAGAAGGCGGAGGAGCGGTTCATCGGGTATCTCCTCGATACCCTGAGGTCCGGGGAGATCGATGTACTCTTCCCGGTCGCCGATGCCTGCTTGAAGCCTATCGTCGACCATGAAGAGGAGATCTCGCGGTACACCCGGATCGCCCTGCCGCCCCGTGACATCTTCACGGCGGGCTACGACAAAGGCACGACCCTCTGTATCGCCATGGAAAACGGCATCCCCTGCCCGCGCACGTTCTTCCCGGAGAGCCCGGACGATGCGGCCGGCATAGCAGAGAAGATCGATTACCCGGCCGTCGTCAAACCTCGCGTGAGTTCAGGAAGGCGGGGGGTCAGGGTCTGCAGGGACTCACAGGACCTGGTCCAGGCTTATGCGGCATCCGCATCGGAGTTCGGCCCCGTGGTGATCCAGGAGTTCATTCCCTACGGAGGAGAGCTCGGGGTCTATACCCTCCTCAACGCACAATCAGAACCCCGTGCGGTGACCGTCCAGCGTCGGATCCGCTCTTATCCGATATCCGGGGGGGCAAGCACCCTCCGCGAGACCATCAAGGACGAACGCTCCCGGGAGGCCGTCGGGATCGCCCTCCGTCTCCTGAAGGCGATGCGATGGTCCGGGGTTGCAATGGTCGAGTTCCGGGTCGATGCCCGGGATGGGAGCCTCAAACTCATGGAGGTGAACCCTCGCTTCTGGGGCTCGTTGAATCTGTCTATCCTCAGCGGCGTGGACTTTCCCTACCTCCTCTACCGGATGGTCATGGATGGGGATATCGAACCGGTCTTGGATTACCAGGAGGGGGTTTTGTGCCGCTGGCTGCTCCCCGGAGATATCCTCTGGTACCTGAGCGCCCCAAAGACCTGGGAGAACCTCAAAGAGTTTCTCCGGTTCGATACGCCCGACGATATCCTGTCGCTGCACGACCCCGGCCCGACGCTGGGGTTTGCGCTCGCCACGGCACGCTACGCGCTCGACCCGGATATGTGGCGGTTTGTCCTGAGGCGATAACGTGGCCGTCAACGCACTCAGCATCGACCTTGAGTTCTGGTGGTGCAACGAGTTCCTGAACGGCTACCTGCCCGGCGACCGCGAGGATATGTTCAAGGAGTCGCTGAGGCCGATCTTCGCATCGCTTGATGCATTCAACGTCAGAGCAACGTTCTTTGTCCTTGGTGCCGTCGCGGAGAGGTATCCTGAGGTCATCCACGATATCCACCGGAGAGGTCACGAGATCGCGTGCCACGCCTACTCCCATAAACCGCTCTACTCGATGGATCAGAGAGAGTTCGAGAGGGAGCTCGGAAAGTCCCTCGAACTGCTTGCCGACTACAACCCGGTCGGGTTCCGGGCGCCGTCGTTCTCCCTGAGCAACAGGACGAAGTGGGCACTTGAGTCGCTCGAGAAGTACGGTTTTCAGTACGACTCGAGCATCTTCCCGGTGAGAACACCGCTCTACGGCGCCCCGGATGCGCCGGTCGGGATCTACCGCCCCTCCCGGGACGATATCACCGTCCACGACCCCGACGGCCCGATCATCGAATTTCCGCTCTCGATCGTCCGGTTCGGTGTCAACATCCCTATATCAGGGGGGTTCTATCTTCGTTCCCTGCCAAAGCAGGTTCTTGCCTGGGGTATCGGCAGAGTGGCCGCAAAGAGGCCGGCAAACATCTACCTTCACCCCCACGACATCTACCCGGGTCCTCCCCCCCTGAAGGTGCCGTTCCTCTCCCGGCTCGTCACCTACCACGGCGTCCACACATCGCTTGAGAAACTGATCATGCTCATGATGAAGTTCTCGTTCATGCCTATCGGAGCGCTCCTTGACGAAATGTCGCTCCTTTCTCCGGAGGCCCCTGTCCCGATGGCGCCTGCCCGCCCCCTCCGGGGGGTGGGAGGAAGAGACGATCCGGCCGTCCCGACGATTCCCGCACCCACGCTGCAGCTGCAGCCCTTCGATGGCGTCAGACAGCGGTATCCGGCCCGTGCCGCAAGACCGATCCACGAAACAGGTGATCCCGATGAGACGCTGTAACACTCACCACGGGCACCGGGGCGGCATCCCCGGCACCGGGCCGATGGGGAGATCTGCGGGAACCGGCATGTCCCGGGCAGGCGCGATCCCGGGATTTGAGATAGTATTATATACTGGATCGTGTATCCAGAGTCTGCTCGCAGCCGTACGCGCGTTCAGGGTTAAAGGAGTCGTATGTGATGGATTGGACTGAAAAGAGAGTGTTTGTGACCGGCGCCGGCGGTTTCATCGGCAGCCACCTGACCGAGAGCCTGGTAGACCACGGTGCGGATGTGCGGGCGTTTGTCCGCTACAACTCAAGAAACGACCCCGGTCTCCTGCGGCTGCTCCCACCGGAGAGACTGGACCGGGTGCGTATCCTCATGGGCGATCTGAGGGATGCCGACGCCGTCCGGCGTGCCGTCCGGGGCGTCGACGTCGTCTTCCACCTGGGTTCGCTCATCGCCATCCCCTACTCCTACGCCCGCCCCCGGGAGACGGTGGAGACGAACGTCATCGGTGCGCTCAACGTCTTTGAGGCGGCCCGGGATGCCGGCGTCGAGAAGGTCGTCCACACATCGACGAGCGAGGTCTACGGGACCGCCCGCTACGTCCCCATCGACGAGAACCACCCGCTCCAGGGGCAATCCCCCTACTCGGCGAGCAAGATCGGGGCCGACAAGGTCGCCGAGAGTTTCTACCGGTCTTTTGACGTCCCCATCGCCACGATACGGCCGTTCAACACCTACGGCCCGCGGCAGTCGGCGCGGGCGGTGATACCGACGATCATCACGCAGGCGCTGGTGCAGGGGAAGGTGGCGCTCGGTGCGACGCACACGACACGGGACTACACCTACGTCGACGACCTGGTGCGTGCGTTTCTCCTCATCGCCGAATCGCCGGGAACGGTCGGGGAGACGATCAACGTCGGGTCGAACTACGAGATATCGATAGGGGCCGTCGCCGGTACGGTTGCAGCCCTCCTCGGAAAAGAGATCGATATCATCACCGAGAGCGAGCGCCTGCGGCCGGAGAAGAGCGAGGTCGAACGGCTCTGGTGCGACAACACCAGGGCGCGGGATCTCCTCGGCTGGTCGCCCGCCGTGCCCCTGGAAGAAGGGCTTTTGCGTACGATTGCATGGTTTCGGGAACACCTGGGCCTCTATCGGCCCAACCACTACGTGACCTGATATGAAAGCGATTATTCTTGCCGGCGGCAAGGGACGAAGGCTTGAACCCTACACGACCATCATCCCCAAGCCGCTTATGCCGATCGGGGATAAACCGATCCTTGAGATCATCCTTTGCCAGCTCCGTGAGCACGGTATCCGGGACGTGACGATTGCGGTCGGGCACCTTGCCGAACTGATCATGGCGTTCTTCGGCGACGGGAGCAGGTTTGGTCTCTCGATCACCTACTCGCGGGAGGAGAGGCCGCTCGGGACCGCAGGCTGCCTCGGGCTCATCAAGGACGACCTCATCGAACCGTTCCTCATGATGAACGGCGACGTCCTGACAACCCTCCCGTTCTCGGAGCTCATGGACTTTCACCAAAAAAGCGGCGCCATCGCGACGGTTGCCCTCAACAAGAGGGATTACTTCGTCGATTTTGGTATCGTGGATACCAACGGGAACGGAGATATCGTCGGGTACACCGAGAAACCGGGGTTTGAGCACTACGTGAGCATGGGCGTCTACGCGTTCGACCCGAGAGTTCTCGCGTATCTCACGCCCCACGAGTACATCGACTTCCCCGACCTGATCAAGGCCCTGCTTGCGGCGGGCGAGACAGTTAAAGCCTACAAATACGGCGGCTACTGGCTGGACATCGGGAGGGTCGATGACTACAAGAAGGCGAACAACGAGATCGCCGGGCTCTATGGAACGCTGGGCGTCGGGGGCGAGTGATATGGCGTGGAAGATCCCTCTCTCAGACATCGCCATGGACGGCGAAGAGGTCGATGCGGTCAGGGATGTCCTGCAGTCGAGGTGGCTCTCGATGGGGCCGGTGACGGAGGAGTTCGAGGCGGCCTTTGCCCGGTACCTCGGTGCCGAACATGCGTTTGCAGTCTCGAACGGGACGGCGGCTCTGCACATCGCCCATGCGGTGCTCGGCATCGGCAGCGGCGACGAGGTCATAACCCCGTCGCTCACGTTCGTCGCGACGGCAAACTCGGTCCTCTACTGCGGCGCAAGACCGGTCTTTGCCGATATTGCCGGCCCGGATGACCTGAACGTGGCATGGGAGGAGATTGCGGCAAAGATCACGCCGGAGACGCGGGCGATCACCGTCGTTCACTACGGGGGGTATCCCTGCGATATGCAACCGATCCTGGATCTTGCCCGCGATCACGACCTCCGGGTCGTCGAGGATGCGGCGCATGCGGTCGGTGCGACCTACCGGGGGCAGAAGTGCGGCACCATCGGGGACGTCGGGTGCTTCAGCTTCTTTGCAAACAAGAACCTCGCCACCGGCGAAGGAGGCATGGTCGTGACGGATGACGACGACCTTGCCGAACGGATCCGGGTCATGCGCTCGCACGGTATGACCACGCTGACCTGGGACCGGCACCGGGGGCACGGCTACAGTTACGATGTCACCGCTATCGGCTACAACTATCGGACGAGCGAGGTCGCCTCCGCGCTCGGCATCGTCCAGCTCCGGCGCCTCGCGGAGAACAATGCGCGACGGAAACGTATCGCCGGCCGCTACCGGAAGCTGCTCGAGGGGGTTGAAGGCATAGAGTGCCCGTTTGTCGGGGCGGTCGACAAAGAGTCCTCCCATCACATCTTCCCGGTCGTTCTCTCACAGGATCTCTCGCGGGCCGGGCTTCAGGAGGCGTTGAAGGAGAAAGGGATCCAGACGAGCATCCACTACCCCCCCATCCACCTCTTCACCTACTACCGCGGGCTGTTCGGGGATACCCGGGGCTCTCTCCCGAAGACGGAGTTTGCCGGGGAGCACGAGATGACGCTGCCGCTCTACCCCGGCATGACCGATGATGAGGTGGAGTACGTCTGCACCGCCATCGCCGGGGCTGCACCGGGCATCCTGGCGGGAGGCCGGGGGGCGGCATGATCGCCGATCTGCACATCCATACCCGTTACTCTCACGACTCGTTCATGGATCCGGCCAGGGTCGTAAGAGTAGCCCGGATGCGGGGCCTCTCCGCCATAGCCGTGACGGACCACAACACCATCCGCGGCGGTCTCCTTGCCCGGGAGGCGAACCCTGGTGGGGACTTTGAGGTCATCGTCGGCGCCGAGATCAGGACGGAGTACGGCGACGTCCTGGGTCTCTTTCTTGACCGGGAGATTGCTGCGCGCCGGTTTGACGACGTGGTCGAGGAGATCCACGCCCAGGGCGGCCTTGCGGTCCTCGCACACCCCTACCGCCGGTACCCATCGCCCGAGCGCCTCGCGGGAAGGGTGGACCTCATCGAAGGGTTCAACAGCCGGTCGAGGCGGCAGGCGAACGCGCTCTCGATGCGGTTCGGGCGAGCCTCCGGGAAGGGGACGGTCGGCGGGAGCGATGCGCATACCTACGCGGAGATCGGGAGGGGTGTGACGATCTATGCCGGAAGTGAGATCGAAAAGGCGCTCCGTGCCGGGCAGACTGCCGGGGAAGGCCGGGAGTCGAACTACTATGTCGTACACGGGTTGAGCTGCGGTATCGAGAGGTTAAAACGTCTGGTTCCCGGCCGGGGTTGAGTGCTCCCGGCGGGAGTACTGTTCGTGGCCCTTCTGACCAATACCGGCCGGCATTGGTCTTGCCTGGGTTTCTCACTGGATTATATTTATATATTTGGTTTACTATCACCACTCCGTATCCACTATCTCGGGGGAAGGAATGTTAGCACGGTCTCGAGCATACTTAAACGTCGAACAGATCGTCGATGATCTGTCACGTGAGGATCTTGAGGATGAGAGTCATATCAGAACCTTTGAGGACCGGTTCTGCAGTTACATCGGGGCAGAACGGTGCCATGCGACAAACCAGGCCCGTGCAGCCCTGTTGATAGCGTTGCGGGCCCTCGACCTCTCGCCGGGCGACGAGGTGCTTGTCCCGGACTTCACCTTCGAGGGCGTCGTCGATGCCATCCTGGAGTCCGGAGCGACCCCGGTCTTCGTCGAACCGGCGCTTCAGGACTTCAACGTCCCGGCATCGCATTTTATCGAGAAGATGACGGAACGGACACGGGCGGTCATTGCGACGCATCTCTTCGGGATCCCCTGCGATATCGGGGACCTGCCGGCGATCGCGAAAGAGAACGATTGCGTTGTCATCGAGGACTGCGCCCAGTGCCTCGGCGCGGAGTATAACGGGAGGCCCGTCGGGACGTTCGGGGATTTTACGATCGTCAGCTTCAACTACGAAAAACACCTCACGACCGGCGAAGGCGGGATGCTGGCCGTCAACAACCCTGCCTTCGCCGGGGACGTGGAGCGGGTCGTCGGATCCTGCACGCGGGTGCCGCTCCACGACGAGAAGTGCTACGTCTACGGCATGCTCGTGCAGCATACAGCCACGGAACGGGCAGTCTACCGAAGGGATCTCCTTGCCTACTTCGGTCAGAACTGCTGCCGGGACAACCCGGATATCTTCGGCCTCGTGGACGACATGGTGCTCCAGGGCGAACCGTGGGAAGATGTCCGAACCGCCCTCCTCCCGCACGTCGAGCGCGAGATCGAGCGGGCCGGTTACGTGCCGCCCCACATGAGAAACGCGGTCGTGAGGGAGGTGCTCAAGCGCGCCGGGGAGGCCAGGTCGAGGGTCTTTTGCCCGCCTATCAGGACGATCGGGACCGGCCACCTGTTGATGGGGGCTTTGCGGGCTCTCGTGGGCACCCTGGGGCTCGAGGAGCTCCCGGCAGTAAATGCAGCCCGGAACCGGAACGCCCGCCTCTTTTACGGCGCCATGCAGGATACCCCGGGTTTCCCGTTGCCGGAGATCTCACCCGGCAAGGTGCCCGCGTTCCTGAAGTGCAACATCCTGAACCGGACCCATCACCCGCTCTCCCTGATCGTCGGGAGGGCGCGGGACCGGGGGTACGAGGTGGGGAACATCCAGTGGCCGAGGCCGGTGCACCTGCTGCCCCGGTTCCGGCACGCCGCGGGGCGGCAGAGGGATGTGTTCCCCCTGACCGGGTACCTGACCGGACGGATCATCAACATTCCCATCCACTGCGGCGTGACATCGGAGGATATCGAGGGCATGGCTGCCTGCCTTCGCGAGTTCAGCAGCGGCGCCGGGTCCGGCGTGGCGGATCGCCTGAGGGTTACCGGAGTTGAGGCAGCGACGCATGGTGTTTGATTACACCGATTCCGTCTCTCCGGGCGTCTGGAGATCGTTTCTCAACGGCGGGGAGGGGATCTACTTCTTCCATACGCCCGAGTGGGCGAAGGTCATGGAAGGGGCGTTCGGCTACCGGGTGGCGACAAGGCTCTACCATACCCCTGAAGGCGATGTCCTGGTCCCGATGATGGAGTCACGGCGGTTCGGGTTCTCCGTCTACCAGTCCGTCCCTCACGGCTACGGCGGCATCTTCTCGCCTTCGAGCCTCTCGGCCGGGGTTCTTACGGATCTTGTCGGGAGCATGGTCGGGGGGAGGCACCTCCTCCTCGATCTCGCCCTGCCGCCGGGTGTCGCATTGCAGAGAGAGAGATCCCCCGGCGTCACGAAGACGCTCTCCGAGTGGAACTATACTCATATCCTGCGCCTGGACGATCCGGGAAACGCGGTTGAGCAGAGGTATAACAGGCATGCGCGCCGGGATATCGGCATTGCCGAGCGAAACCACGTCGAGATCGTCAGAGATGATAGCCTCGCGCAGTTTCAGCGCTACTACGCCCTCTATGAGCAAAGAGCGCGGGAGTGGGGCTACCCGGAACCGCCCTATCCCCGGAAGGTCTACGACCTCCTCTACCGCTACGGCCGCCCGTATGTCAGGGTGCGCCTGGCGGAGATGCAAGGCGAGGTGATCGGGGGTCTCGTGACGTTCGAGTATGCGGATACGGTCTTTGCATGGAGCAATGCGGCCCCGGCGGCGTCCCGCCCTTTCTGTCCGGTGCATCTCCTTCTCCACGATGCCCTGCGGTCTGCACAGGAGGAGGGTTACTCGCTTGTAAACTTCGGGGGAAGTGGAAACCTTCTCGGGGTTCGGAAGTTTAAAGAGAGTTTCGGGGCCGTGCAGGTCGATCTCGAGACCTACCGGATCACGTCCCGTCTGGCGTCGGTCATGCGGAAGGGCTGGTGGCCGGCGTATCTTCGCAAATCCTCCGGGTAGCCCGGGGCGTGCCTGCTCACCGCCCATTGAGACGCCGTGCCGCGATGCGCCCGAATACCGGGGCGATCATGCCGGCGATCTCCGTTTTATCCTCCGCTGTCAGCAGGAACCGGTAGGCATAGATGCCGTACAGGCCAGAGAAGACCACCGTGAGCACGTAGGGGTGAACTGTACCCCGCAGCAGGAGGAAGGCGATGAAAAATACGCTGACGACCCCGAACGCTTTTATGATCATCGCGGACTCGACCCGTACACCAAAGACGTGGTGGAGCACGTAGAGTATCAGCACCGCGAGCAGCGTACACGCTCCGGCCGTGCCGATGGCCGCACCGGTTATGCCGAAGAGGGGGATGAGCGCCACGTCGAGGCAGACGTTCGTCCCCGCCACGAAGATGTTCACCTTCGAGGAGAGACCGGGTCTGTTCATGGCGCTGACGGCCGGCCCGACGGAAGACACCGCCCCGAAGACGATCATGCCGAAGACGAGTATGATGAACGCAGGCACGGCCGGCAGGTAGGCGGGGCCGAAGAGGAACCCGATGATCGTCTCGGCGAGATAGATGAGGGCGAGGCCCATCGTCGAGAGGAGGATCAGGCAATACCGGATCGACCTGGTTATCACGGCTTCGACCGCATCGTGGAGTCCTTTGCTGTAATACTCCGATATCGCAGGGTAATTGACCGTGGAGATCGAACCGGGGAGCGAGAGGAAGGCCACCCGGGCTATCGCGATCGCGATCGCATACCGGCCGACGTCGATCTCCGTCAGCATGTATCCGATGAGGAGCGTATCGGTGTAGGTGTTGATCAGGTAGACCGCGCTTGCGATGAAGACCCGGCTCCCGAACGCGAGCATCTTCCTCGACGTCTCAGGGTAGCCGGGGACCGAGAGGCGGAAGTGCCGGCGGACGATCGAGACGACGAAGGCGAGTGTCCCGACCTCGGTGAGCAACAGCGCCAGAACGGCTCCTCCGGGTCCGAGGCCCGCGGCTATGAACAGCACCGCCAGGGTGATCAGGAGGAGCGAGCGGATCATGAACCGGAACGAGTAGGATCTCATCTCCCGCAGGCCGTTGAGGAGGCCAAGGAGCGTTGTGTTGACGATTGCAAGCGGCACGGCAACGGCGATGATCCGGATGAGGCCGGAGAGTTCCGGCATCCCGAAAGATCCTGCAATGTCTCCCGCAAAGAAGAAGAGAGCAAGACCGGCAGCGACCCCGAGCACGAGCGCGTTGATGACTCCTGCGGTGACGACGGCATTCAGCCGCTCCTGATCGCTCCTGTAGTCGGCCACGTACTTCACGACCGTCTCGGGTATGCCGAGGCCTGCGATCAGCGTGGATATGGTAAAGATGGTCAGCGTCAGGGTGTACAGTCCGAAGTCCGCCGGGCCGAGCCAGCGGCTCAACACGATGTTTAAGAGAAACCCCGAGCCGAGGGTGACGATCTGGCTGACAAATACCCAGCTGATGTCGAATGCGAACCTGGTAGATTCTTTCATGGGTTGTCGGGTCCGGTCAATGGCGGTATCTGGTATACTGCCGGTATTTATAGTGTTCTTTTGATTCGGGATGATACGGGGGGATCATCGAGTGCGGGG
>Ga0208462_1000809_pt1 | contig 26126 bp, 20 predicted proteins | sample AD_SCU001_MetaG_FD_184452 | JGI IMG/M metagenome (GOLD analysis project Ga0208462, IMG submission 184452) | Active sludge microbial communities of municipal wastewater-treating anaerobic digesters from China - AD_SCU001_MetaG (SPAdes) (version 2) | ecosystem: Engineered > Bioreactor > Anaerobic...
TGTTGAGAATGAGGAGGTGGCATGAACTGAATCAATAGCAGTTGGTGTACACAAAAACACCCGGGAGATCAGTTAAAAATCAGTCCCAAAATAGAGACTGTGAAAACCCTACTGCATTATTTGGGTTAAAGAGGTTAACTACATAATATCGTGTAATATCCATATACATCTTTTGTCTGCTATTTGGACTTGGTTTGTCGGTAGCGAGATAGATTCATCTCTTAGTGAGTCTTGTTACGGAAACAGAATTTACAAAGACTTACAAGCGAGTAAGACATCTAAAGATAAACGACTCTATAAATACTATCCTACCCAGTATGCAAAATGGAGGGACAGAGCAATACTTTCTGCCGAGGAAACATTGAAACTCAACAATATCACAATGATCTCCCTAGACATAAAACAATGCTACTATTTTGTAGATATAGACTGGGATAAGGTGTTTAAAGCAATAGAAGATGGTGACGACACAAAACAGAATAAGAAGATTAAAAAACAATTAAGTATTATACTAAAAGACGTCCATGCTAAGTACTGGGAGTTGGTATCTACGGATATGTATAAAACTCATGAAGACAGTATTAAACGAGTTAAATCTGGTCTACCTATCGGACTAGTCTCGTCTAAAGTCCTATGCAATTTTCACTTACATGGAATCGATCAGGATATTATTGACTCGTTAAATCCAGAGTTCTACGGAAGATATGTTGATGATATGCTCATAGTTTTGAAAACCCCTAAGTCTCTAACAAAGGATTTGGACAATAATACTGACGCATTCATTAGACGGTTCTTGGTCGACCGCAATATACTTATTGAGAATGAAAGCGATAGCTCATACTATTTCGTGAGATATAAGGAATTGCGAATACAGTCCGAAAAAGTAAAAGTGTTCTACATTGGCAAGGATCAGAACAAAGCTATTCTGAAAAATTTCAAGAAAGAGCTTCAGAAGAACGTGTCTGAACTTAGGTTTCTTCCTGAAGATTACTTAACTGGAGATTTGGATAACTATGCTTATGAACTGATTGTAGACGGGTCTATCAATAAACTGCGGAGCATAAATGACATAAAAGAGAACACAGCAGAGTTAGCAAAATACCTTTCTAGACTAATAATATTCCATAGGCTTTCAACTATACCATCCACAAAAATGGATAAAGTTGTTAAACAGCTCTTTCAATTCTTCAATGGGTCTAATCTGCTGATATATAGCAATATGTGGGAACGGCTATTTTCATTTTTTGTAATTACAAATAGACAAAAAGATGCTCAGAAACTTTATGATAAGATAGCAAGAGCTATAAATGAATGCCAATACCTTGATCTTACTTTGTTGGAAAGGATTCAAAAGGACTCGCTAAGATATTTGGACATCTCATATGCACTACCACTGGCCCTTACTGAGTTAACTCAAGATGCTTCTTCCTCCAACAGGATTACTACCTCAGTACTTCTTAGAAAGACATGCTTAGTTCGATCCCAGTACGTGTGTTATCCATTACTTGAATACTGTGAAACCAAGAGTTCATTATGCGATCCGCAACTTTTAAGTAGTTTTGACACACTGCAATTGGATGAAGATAAATTGACATACGCTCCACGGCATATTCATTTCGATGAGTATCAGTTGCATTGGTTTTATAAGTGTTTACTTAAAGGAGACACTAGTTTCTTAGACGAAGCCGATCCTGACTATTTGAGATTCACCGAAAAGTGCTGCATAGAACACGACACGCCTTTCAATTCACAATCATCTGACTCATCGTGTGTTGATCTTGGGTCAGAAACATATATGAGAATGAAACATTGCTACATTGATGATCCGCAGTTAATTCCCAACATATCATCATGTAAAATTAGGCAGCACTATATTGGTATGGAGAATAGCGAAATTGATTCGGAAATCAAACTTAAGATAGCATTGGCAAATCTTAGGGTTAAAAAAGAGGATGTTAAAGCAAGTTATGCGATAAACAAGAAACCAAATGTGAGCACTGATAGACAAGCAGACCTGTATAAAATACTTAACATGGTCAAACAAGAAAAATGCGATTTGCTTGTGTTGCCTGAATTTGCTATACCTCATGATTGGCTACCAGTTATGGCAAACTGGGTTCGAAAACAGCAAATTGGTGCAGTCTTTGGTATGGAGCATTGGGTGATCAAAGGCAAAGCTTACAACTTTGTTGTTACTATTCTCCCTTATACAGATAGTGGAAAGCATAAAGGAAGTGTTCTTAGCATTCGGCTTAAAAATCATTATGCCCCACGAGAGATTGAGAAACTTGAACAAGTTAACGTGAAAATCCCATCTCGAACTAATGTCGTATATGATTTGTTTAACTGGAAAGGAATCCAGTTTGCTCCTTATCTCTGTTATGAATTAACAGATATAAAACACAGGGGACTATTTCTCTCAGAACTTGATATGTTGATTGCCTGTGTTTATAATCAAGACACTAGCTATTTTGCAGATATTCTTGATTCTGCCTGTAGAGATCTTCACTGTTATATCGTCCAAGCCAATTCATCCGAATACGGAGATTCATGCATCATTCAGCCTACAAAATCCGTAGATCACGATATAATTAGGGTTAAAGGTGGCGATAACAATACGATACTTACAGCCACGCTTGATATTGGAGCTTTACGTGAGTTTCAATGCCTCACACTTGGTGATTCAGAGCGTATTGAGTATAAATTCAAACATCTTCCTCCAGGCTACAACAGACATGTTGCTAAAGAAAGACATATGAAATTCTGCAAGAGAACGAAGCCTGTACAAGAGACAACATAATCGTGATTAGGAGATGATAATGAGTTACCTATCATTACTGATCACTCTGATTGGTGGAATCGGCATAGGTTCTATTATTCAGGTAGTGATTGCTAATAGAGCAAGAAAAAAGGAGTTGTTTGAAAATCGCACATATAAAGAAATGAGAAATTCTTATATCGGTCTTCTAAACTCACTGCACAATGCTGCTGTGAATCCTTCAGATAAGTCATCTAAAGAGTATGCTTTATGGCAAACCAGGGTTGAACTGTTCGAATCATCTAAAGTATCAAAGTATGTTCAAGATATCATCGACACGAATCCTAGTTCTCAAGAAAGAAATGTTGCTTTCAATTCATTAATCTCATCGATGCGAGCCGATTTAGGTATTAGAAAACCGAATAAATCTACTTAGGCAGTATAGTTCGATAACACCCAATCCGATTCAAACTCCGGAGTTGACCCAGGATACCTTTCTGGACTTTTCTGCCGATTTTGGGTACGTTTTGGCGGGAAATAACCACATATATGAAGCCCCTCAGATCTACCACTTCAATTGATGCCAGTGCCTCCAGATAGATATCGACCCACTGTCTGGATTTGCCTATGTATGAGTAATCTCTCGGATGGACTTATATCTGCCTTGATCCAAGGTGCAAGTGTTCTGATATATAGGTTACAAATCGAGTTTGGAATGACGGTCATTATAGCTGAACTTGGTGTCCAGATCCATGGTTCCAGACTTATTCTGACGGCACGAAAGGACATCGTCTAAGGCTCTGTTTCAAACATGGTGGGTAACATAGGAAAACAGAGACATATACTATGCAATATGGGCTGCCGATATCTGATCGGCAGAGGCGTCGCAAATACCTGTTCAAGAGGTCTCCAGCCTCTGTGGCAAACAGAATTTGCCACCCCATTCCTTCCACCACAAGGTTCTTAATCACTCGCGTGGAATGAGAGCAGTTCCCTGTCGATCCAATTACGCTATCATTACACAGTCATTACGGATGAAGTGCGTATTGATAGCGTAGTGTAAGTGACCAGAAATTGTAACATAGGCTTTTAGCCTGTTGTAAGACAAGGTTTTCGAACCCTGCTTTTGTGGAGCGTAAACGTCCACGTTTACGGAGACCCGAAGGGCTCATTCTTGGTTCTCGGCTTGCGCCACGTCGACACGATCGGGGTCCTTAAAGCTGAGTGAAGCGAAGGTTTGGGGTGGTTAGACGTGTCGAATCCAGTGAAGAGCGGTTCCAGGACGTGTCCAACCCAGGGATCGCAGAAATCTCTATTTGATGATATCCAGGATCCGCTGCGGATCGATATCCCTCATGCAGCGAAAATGCCCCAGTGGGCACTTGGCTCCACCATGCAGCGAACAGGGCTGGCAGTGTAAATCGGCACTGATAATAGTGGCGTTGTCATTCAGCGGGGCAAAACCCAAGCGAGGGTGCGTAGCCCCGAAGATGGCGATTTGCTTCACTCCCAGGGCAGCAGCCAGGTGCATGGGACCACTATCGCCACTGAGCACCCATTCGGCTTTGGCAAGAGCCGCCACCAGGGCAGGAAACTTCAACTCTCCCGCCAGTGAAGTGCTATTGGCTGGTGAATGCTCATGCAGTTCGTTGCAAAGCTCCCATTCGGCATGAGAGCCACAGAGCCAGAAATGGTACTGCTGTGGAGCCCGCACGAGGATATCCTTCCAGTAGGATTCAGGATACATCTTGGTGTAGTGCGCCGCTCCCGGGAACATAAAAATCAGTTGCTTGCCTTCGGGTATCTCAGGAAGAGGAATATCCTCTGGAGCGTACAATTTTGGCTTCAAATCAGGATTGAAGGGAATCCTGAGCTTGGTGAGCGCACCGAAGTACAGATCCAAAGTGCTCTTGATCCTGAGGTCTCGATTACCCTTAACTATCTGCAATCTGGCAAGATGCCGTTTGCTATATACAGAGCTGGTTTTACCCGCGGCAGCCATCCGCAGTAGCCAGGTGGCAAACTTGCCATGCAAATCCACCACCAGATCGTATTGTTGGGCTCTCAGAGCCAGATGAAAGGCCAGGGTTTTAGCATAGCTAAGAGGACGTACTTCACAACCCATCAGCGAAATTAGCTCTCCAAAGGCTGGCTTGGTGACACAATCGATCTGCGCCTCTGGCCAACGCTCCCGGAGCGCAGCCAATACAGGCTGAATCAGGACAATATCACCCAGGGAACTGAGCCGCAGAACGAGTATCTTCATTTGCTGGAACGGATTAGCTCCGGAATTTGCTCGATGAAGGCTGGCATGCTTTCAGGCAGCGGTGCGCCCGCCATGGCACTATCAGGACGTCCTCCGCCTTTGCCACCAATATGAGCAGCCAGAGCAGAAACGATTTTTCCGGCATTATAGGTGCCAACGAGGCTGTCCCCTACCATCACCAGTAGCGATAGCTTGCCGGCTTTTTCAGAAATCAGCACCAGGATTTGGTCTGTGAGCTTGCCCCGCAGATTGTCACCGATGCCTTTCAGATCGGTATCCTGAGGCATGGCAGTTACGGCCAGGCGTGCTCCATCAAAGTCTGTGGCTTGGTTCAGGATGGCATCCATGGCAGCCAGGCTATTGGATGAACGCAAAGTCTTGAGCTCGGTTTCCAGTTCTTTGACGCGGTCTTTCATGGCTTCAAGGCGGTTTTCCACCATCACCACAGGACAGTGTAAGGCCTCTGCTACCCGGGTGAGACTGCTCTGAAGACCATTCACATAGTCCAGCGCTGCACGTCCGGTGACCGCTTCAATTCTGCGGATGCCTGCTGCAATCGAACCTTCGGAGGTGATCTTGAATAGCCCAAGCTCGCCTGTTGCAGACACATGAGTGCCGCCACAGAGTTCCTTGGAATAGCTTTCAACCGATACTACCCGTACTGATTCGCTGTATTTCTCACCAAAGAGAGCCATCGCTCCCTCAGCTTTGGCAGAGGCAATGTCCTGAATGCTTGTGCTAACGGCATAATTATCTCTGATAGCTTTGTTGACCAGGCTCTCCACCACTTCCCATTGGGAGGTGGATAGCCCCTGAAAATGCGTGAAATCAAAGCGCATGTAATCAGGATGAACCATAGAGCCTTTTTGCTGCACATGATCTCCCAGAGTGGAGCGTAAAGCTTTGTGCAGCAGATGGGTGGCGGTGTGATTCCGGGCGATATCCTTGCGGCGGGAGCTGTCGATCTCGGCAGTAACCCGCTGGGAGGAGATCATGCCTCTTTGCAGCGTTCCATAATGGATGAAGGCATCATCCAGCTTCTTTACATCATGGATAGTGAGTTCAAACTCGTCATTATAGATCCTGCCAGTATCAGCCACCTGTCCCCCGCTTTCTGCGTAGAATGGAGTTTGGGAAAGCTGCACGGCAATAATCTGATCTTCGGAAATCCGATAGCGCTGGATATAGGCTGAGTCGCTGTGTTTTTCATAGCCTGTGAACAAGGTAGGCAGGGCCGGGCGGAACTCGATCCAATCCTCTTCGGTGGCGGTTGAGCCAAATTTCGATGCTTTACGGGCACGTTCACGCTGCGCCTGCATCTCTTCATCAAAGCCCCGATGGTCGATCTTGAAGCCTTTTTCTTCGGCTATGAGCATGGTCAAATCCAGCGGAAAACCGTAGGTATCATAGAGCAGGAAAGCGTCTTTGCCGCCGATCAGGTTGCCATCCAGCCGGGCACAGATCTCATCAAACTTGCTGAGGCCGATATCGAGGGTTTTGTTGAAGCGTTCTTCCTCCGCTTTGATCACCATGCGTATGTAGGATTCCTTGCCGGCAAGCTCTTCAAAGTGATGCCCCATGATCGCCACCACGCTGTCCACCAATTGATAAAGGAAAGGCTCGGCAAAGCCCAACAGCCTGCCATGCCGGGCTGCACGGCGCAGGATCCGGCGCAGTACATAGCCCCGTCCTTCATTGGAGGGAAAACCTCCATCGGCCAGAGCAAAACACAGGCAGCGGATATGATCGGCTATCACCCGATGCGACATCCCCGTTTCGGGTGTGTAAGGCTGGCCAGACATTTCAGCAATGCGGGAAATGATGGGCATAAAAAGGTCGGTTTCATAGTTTGAGGATTTCTCCTGCAGCACCTGAGTGATACGTTCCAAGCCCGCGCCAGTATCCACAAAGCGGTTCTTCAGTGGAGTAAGGCTGCGGTCTTCCTCACGCTTATACTGGATGAAAACCAGGTTCCAAAGCTCTATATAGCGGGAGCAATCTCCATTTACAGCACATACGTGGCCTGGAACATCCTGCTTTTCGCAGTGCGCAGGACCCCGATCGATATGAATCTCGGAGCAGGGACCACAGGGACCTGTATCCCCCATCTCCCAAAAATTGTCTTTATCCCCATGGTAGCTGATGTGCTCAGGAATGATGTCAGTAGTGCTTTTCCAGATCTCATAAGCTTCGGCATCGCTGTCATGGACTGTAGCATACAGCAATTCTTTGGGCAATTGCCAGATTCCAGTGAGCAATTCCCACGCCCACTCAATGGCCTCTTGCTTGTAGTAATCTCCGAAGCTCCAGTTCCCCAGCATCTCAAAGAAAGTATGATGATATCCATCTTTGCCTACTTCCTCAAGGTCATTGTGTTTGCCCCCGGCGCGAATGCACTTCTGGGAGTTCACTGCTCTGGAAGCTTCCGGCTCTTTGAGCCCCAGGAAGATGTTCTTGAACTGATTCATCCCGGCATTGGCAAAAAGCAGGGTGGGATCGTTTTCCGGTACCACAGGTGAAGAATGCACAAAGCTGTGACCCTTGGACAGGAAAAACTCTATGAATTGCGATCTGATCTCTTTACTACTGACCACGGTTATTCCTCAAAAGAATCGTAGTTTTCGATGATCCATTTCTCTGCACTCCAGGCCGCAATGGCACCATCGGATGTGGCTGTGACCACCTGACGCAGCACGGTATGACGGATATCACCTGCGGCATAGATCCCAGGGACGTTGGTATGCATATTCTGATCTGTAAGCACAAAGCCGGCACTATCGAGCTCAATGCGGGATTCCAGCAGTTCGTTATTAGGCAGAATGCCCACATAGATGAAGATGCCATCCACGGGAAGCATCGATATGTGTTGAGTCTTGCGGTTCACCAGTTCCAGCTTCTCCACTTTCTTTTCTCCATGAATCTCCTGGATAACTGTATCCCAGATAAATTCCATCTTGGGATTGCGAAAAGCCCGCTCCTGGATGATCTTCTGGGCTCTGAGCTGATCACGGCGATGGATCACATATACTTTTTTAGCAAAGCGAGTGAGGAAAATCCCTTCTTCAATGGCGCTATCACCACCACCTACCACGGCTACTATTTTATCACGATAGAGTGCGCCATCGCAGGTAGCGCAATATGATACACCCCTACCGGTCAATCTTTCCTCGCCTGGAACATTCAGACGGCGGGGATGAGCTCCGGTGCAGATGATCAAGCTCTTGGCACGGTATTTGTTTTCACTTGTTTCTATTACTTTGCACAAGCCTTCCATGCCAATGGCAATGATCTCTTCATCGATGAATGCAGCCCCAAAGCGTTCAGCCTGCTTGCGCATTTTATCTGTAAGGTCAAAGCCTGAAAGCGGCTCTTCAAAGCCTGGATAGTTCTCTACTTCATCGGTCACGTTGATCTGACCGCCCACCATACCCTTCTCAAATATAGCAGTCTTCAGTCCCCCGCGGGCGCCATAGATGGCAGCGCTCAATCCGGCAGGACCCGCTCCGATTATGATAATGTCAAAACGCATGTTTATTTCCTCTTATATCAGTTATCTTTAGCTGGCAAATTCTTTTCGGGAGCTTGATCCGTCAAGAGAAATACTCAGGTCGCCTGCTGTAAAACCCCTCACCACTTACGAAAGATGAAGAACACCGCCATTACGATGAAGACGAAACCTACGATGTAATTCCAGCGCAAATCCTCTTTGAGATAAAGAACACTGAATGCACTGAAAACGATCAGGGTAATCACTTCTTGAATGGTCTTGAGCTGATAAGCGCTGAAGTGCCCATAGCCAATCCGGTTGGCTGGTACCTGGAAGCAGTATTCGAAAAAGGCTATCATCCAACTGATCAGGATCACTTTCAGCAGCGGAGAACTTTTGTACTTCAGATGCCCATACCAGGCGAAAGTCATGAAGATATTGGATATACTCAGCAGTATTACAGTTTTCACTTTTATCTATGCTCCATTGTGGGTTATTAACTTAAATAGGATAAAGGATCGATGTCGCTCAGATGGTGCAGAGCCAGTCCCAGACGCGGGTCTTGAGGATACTTCAAACTGAGCTTGATCAAATCCCGGATGATCGCCATCACAGCCGGGATAGCTTGCCTGATGCTGTAGCCCTTGAGCAGAAACGCCATCAGAAAAGATGAAAAGCAATCTCCAGTACCAGGGAAGCTACTTGGCACATACTCATTCTGGAATACCATGTACTGATCTGCGCTTGAGTCATAATATCCTACTGCTACCAAGCCTGGATCGTCACTGGGAATACTGGTGATCACTACGTGTTTCAGCTTGCCAGTACAAAGTAGTTTTGCCATGCTCTGCCATTGCTCTGCAACCGTCTCAGCCTGGGGATCAAATCCACATAAAAATGCCGCTTCTGTCAGGTTTGGAGTAATCAGTGTAGCCATCTCACAGAGCTGTCGCATGGCGAGCACCATGCTGGCATCGTAGCAGGAATAAAGGTGTCCGGAATCCCCCAACACCGGATCAACTAGCACCAAAGCCTCAGGATCCAGCCTTGATGAAATGCCTTCACAGATCATACTGGCCTGTCCCGGATTGCCCAGAAACCCCGTGTAGAGGCCATTAAAGCATAGTTTGAGATCCTTCCAATGCTCGATGAAGCCAGGCCACTGAGGGCTGAAATCATGCAGATGGTAGCCTGGATAGTCGGTATTGGCAGAGAGTATCGAACTGGGCAGTACATATAGCGGGATACCCAGAGCGTAGAAGATCGGAATCGCCGCCATTAACGAGGTGTGCCCAAAGGCAGAAAGGTCGTGAATCGCCAGGATGTTCATTCTTTCATCGTGCCCGTCGGCAGGGCTTATGTCTATGCTCTGGTTGCAGCTCAAAACTTATCTCCTTGATAGTCGTCTGGGTTTACGGCTCGTTTGGGTCGAAGGGTCAAAGTAGTCAAGTGCTTTTTCTGCATGGCATCCTGATCTCTTTCTCCATGCTATGCTCACAGCACAAGAAGTCGCTTTCATCGGAGGATAATCTCGAGATGATCTCGAGTACTCGAGGTGATCTCGAGGTGAAGACGAGGTAAACTTGGGTCAGAATATTGACAAATAATAGGTCATGTACCGAGCCCTTCACATCATGAATCACGATAATAAAGGAGGGGTCACTGATGCTTTATCAGGGTGCCCCAGATAATCCCCTTGACACATAAACCGCTTTTTTAATACGGGCTTAAGGTATGAAAACAAAAACAAAACCGTGGAGGAAAAATGTCCGATAATCTGAAATACGGTAGTATCAGTTCCCGTGAATCAATAGAACTGGAAGAAAAATACGGAGCGCACAATTACCATCCGCTGCCGGTTGTTCTGGCAAAGGGTGAAGGCGTATTCATGTGGGACCCGGAAGGAAACCGTTATTACGATTTCCTCTCTGCCTATTCTGCAGTAAACCAGGGCCATTGCCACCCCCACATCGTCAATGCACTTATTGAACAGGCGAAAGAGCTTACGCTCACATCCCGCGCCTTTTTCAACAACAAGCTCGGCGAATACGAGAAATTCATCACTGAATTCTTCGGCTATGATATGGTCTTGCCTATGAATAGCGGCGCTGAAGGCGTGGAAACCGCCATGAAGATCGCCCGTAAATGGGCTTACAATGTGAAAGGCGTGGAAAATGGCAATGCCATCATCATCTTTGCTGAAAACAATTTCCATGGCCGCACCATCGCCATCATCTCTGCATCTTCTGATCCGGATTGCTATGAAGGCTTCGGTCCCTTTGCCCCTGGCATTGTCAGGATTGCCTACAACGATGCCAATGCCCTGAAGGATTATCTGGTGCAGCATGGTAAAAATGTAGCCGCTTTCATCGTGGAACCCATACAGGGTGAAGCTGGTGTGTTTGTGCCTGAAGATGGCTATCTGAAAGCCTGTTATGACATCTGCAAAGAGCACAATGTGCTGTTTGTGGCAGATGAAATCCAATCCGGTATTGCCCGCACCGGTAAGCTGCTGGCCTGTGATTATGACAATGTCCGTCCTGATATGCTGATCCTGGGCAAAGCCCTTTCCGGGGGTGTATTACCTGTGTCTGCCGTGCTTGCGGATCGTGACATCATGCTGCAGATCAAGCCTGGACAGCATGGCTCCACCTTTGGTGGCTTCCCATTGGCCTGTGCCGTGGCCAAAGCCGCTTTGGAAGTAGTTAAAAATGAGAACCTCGCCGAACGTGCATATGAACTGGGACAGTATTTCCGGGAAGAACTGCGGAAGCTGAACCACCCAATGATCAAGCTGGTGCGTGGTAAAGGCCTGCTCAATGCTATCGTGGTAGAACCCAAAGACGGCGTGGAAGCCTGGGACGTATGCCTGATGCTGAAAGAAAAAGGCTTGTTGTGCAAACCCACCCACCGCCATATTATTCGTCTGGCTCCGCCTTTGGTGATCACCAAAGAGCAATTGGCAGAATGTGTCGCCATCATCAAAGACGTGTTCAGTACACTTTAATCTATAAAGGTAAGGGGGTGGCTGGTCCACCCCCGATTTTATTATGATTCCCAGTGACTTTCGCAGCGGCTTTGTCGCCATTACAGGTAAACCCAATACAGGAAAATCAACCCTGATGAACCTGATCCTGGGTGAAAAGCTCTCCATCACTTCTCCCAAGCCCCAAACCACCAGATATGCCATCAAAGGCATCTGGAATACAGACAAGCATCAGATCATCTTTATCGACACACCGGGCTATCTGAAACCCCGCTATGAGATGCAGGAAAAGATGTCCCGGATCATCAGCGATTCATATAAGGATGTGGATTTGATCGTGTTTGTCACTCAAATCCCAGGCTTCCCTTCGGAGTACGATCTGGAACTGCTGAACCAGCTCAAGAACCTCAGGAATCCTCAGATTGCCGTGTTCAACAAGAGTGATCTGGCGGGGGAATTTGATCCTGATGAGTTTACTAAACACCTCCCTCCCTCTTTTCAGAAAAGCCTCTTTGTCTCTGCAAAAACTGGAGACAACATCCCTCAACTGCTGGATAGCATCCGCCACTTCATCCCCTATCATGCACCATATTATGATGAGGATCAACTCTCTGATCTGCCGGTACGCTTTTTTGCCAAGGAAGTGATCCGGGAAGCCATCTTTCACAATTTTGCCGAAGAAATCCCCTATGCTTCTGCAGTATTGGTAGAACGTTATACCGAAGGATCACAGAAAGATGTGATCGATGCCGTGATCTGGATCGAGCGTGAAAGTCAGAAGCCCATCCTGATCGGTAAAGGCGGAAAGAACCTACAGAAGATTCGTGAGTATGCCGAAGCCCAATTGAGCGAATTCCTGCAGCATCAGATCGAGATTCACCTCTTTGTAAAGATCAATCCCAATTGGCGTAAGAAAAACACAGCCCTGAAAGAACTGGGATTTGTCTAGACTGCTAACCCTCTATCCCGCTATGTGAACGGCTGGGCAGCCGTTTCAGTATCAGATACACAAAAGTAAAAGACATTATCGTGGTAATCGTATCTGCAATCGGCATCGCAAAAGCCAGTCCCTGAAACTGGAACAGCTTGTTCAGGATAAAGATCGCCGGGATATATACTATGCCCTGACGGCTAAGCGCTACGATCAAGGCCGGCAAGGCCTTGCCCATGGCTTGCAGGGATGTCATCAGGATCATACCTGCGGCTGCAATGGGTATCGCAAACACATAAGCTTCCAGAATCACTGTGCCTATCCCCAAAAGAGATTCATCTTTGATGAAGATCAGTATCAGCTCGCGGGGGAACAGTGCAAAAAGCAAGGTAAAGACTGCACTGAAGCTCAAAGATATCAACAGCGAGGTTCGGATCGATTGCTTCATGCGATGGTAGTTTTGGGCACCATAGGTATAACCTACCAAGGCCTGAATCCCTATCGATATGCCTATAAAGATGAATATTGGAATTGAGAACACCCGGAAAGCAACACCCAGAGCTGCAACATGCAGATCTGAGTATAAGGATGCCAACCGGAAGCTGATGGTATTGCCTATGCTCATCATGATCTGCGAAAGGGAAGCAGGAATCCCGATCAGGAGGATTTCCCGATAGCAGTCCCATCTGAAATGCAGGCTCTTCACTGTGAGCGCTACTAGGCTCTTTTTACGCAGGTAATAGCTCAGACAATAGATCATCCCACAGGCGTTACCCAGCACTGTAGCTACAGCGGCACCTGTAACCCCCATCCCAAACCCAAAGATAAACAGTGGATCGAGGACGATATTCATACTGGTACCGATCAGCAGACCAATCATCGCTTCTTTGGCCGCACCTTCTGCCCGCAGCAGCTGGATAATGGTAAACTTCAGCAGGATCACAGGACTGCCAAGCAGAATAATCAGCATATAGCGATTGGCATGAATCCAGGTATTACCACTTGCCCCAACCAGAGCCAGAAACTGCGGAATCAGCAGAATACCACCTACTCCCAAGAAGATAGATAGAACTCCCGAAGTGAATACTGAGGTGGAAACCGTCTCATTGGCAGCACTGTATTCCTTTTTGCCCAATAGCCGGGAAAGATAGCTTCCTCCCCCGATGCCAAAGATGCCTGCAATCGCCATCTGGAGTGTAAACAAAGGCAAGGATATCGACACTGCTGCAACCTGATATGGATCATTGAGCTTGCCGATGAAGAATGTATCAGTAAGATTGTACAGAATATTCACCAGCATACTGAGTACGCTGGGGATGGCCAGATGCATGATGGCTCTGGCTACAGGCATGGTTTCCAGGATATAGATCTTATTCGTTTTCAATGTGCAAACAGCTCTTAGATATTCGTTGATTCAGGTTAAGACCAGGTTGCTAGAAGCTTAATCCAGCCGCAAAACAGAACACCGGCATTGCACGTAAATCCCCGTGGACGATTGGGACTATCTCATATCCTGCTTCAGGTACAATATACAAAGGACCCAAAGATAACCGTAGATTACCTCTCACACCACCGTGAAAGACGTTGTAATACGTCTCGCCCTCATCCTCAAGAGTCATTCTTAGGCGGTTGTAGTTACCTCTTGCCGCCAATGTACAGGAGAAATTCTTACTGGGTTGAACTGTGAAGAGAAACTGGTTTTCAAGCCCATAAGACATATACTCCCGATCATTGTTGAACCACTCAGAGTCTTCAGCTCCCACCCCTTCGAGGTAAGTAAATGATGGCTGGATTGCAAAGTAACGCTTCCCCTCATGCCAGAGCAGGTTCTTGACCCCGAATTTGGCTCCCCAGGACATGTTTCCGATGAACCAGCGTCCAGTGAGATCAAGCTTCGGATTGATTCCGATGTTCAATTTGTATCCTGCTACGGGATATGTGGCTTCAAAGGGATCATCCTCAGTTTCAATATCGTCCTCAATGTTTACCGCAGTACTGAGATCCAGACCATTACCAGTATAGATTGCCAGATCGAATGATTTATCAGGGCGCAAGGGTACGGCTGTATCCATATTGCTTATATCCATTACAGCGCAGGCCGACATCAGGATCAGTACCATTGCCAATAACATTGCTTTTATCATTATAAGGCTCCATATCTTGAGGTTTCTTGGGATCATCAGCTTTGAGCTGTATGCGACACTTGAAGGCCGGCTCTGTTCCTGTCAATGATTATCTGCTTTAGCGAACCCTGTGCAAAGATAATCACACATCAGGCCAGAAGCGTCCCTTGAATAGGGTGGATCAAGAAATCCCTTGACATGATACCGCCAAACAGGGAAGTAAGTACATCCTGAATAGAGGTGAAATCATGAAACAATATCTGATCATAATCCTGTTGTTTTTACCAGTCCTGTTTTGGGCTCAGGGAGCTGAAAATGCCATCCCCGGCGATCCTTTCTTTGAAGACGAAGCGGAGTACTCAGACAGCCTGAAATACGGCATGGGTGGTGTGATAGGCGCAATCACTGTGGATGGAGTTACATATTCTCAGGTCAGAATGCGTCCTGAGATCAATATCGGAAAGTTTGGTTTTGGCCTGGATATCGATCTCCTGATCAATCCCGATGGTTCTATCCGGAAAGAGGATTGGGATGACTGGCGTGACTATGTGAACAAGATCTTCTTCATCCGCTTTGCCCAAAAGCGGGATCCCCTGTTCTTCAAGGTTGGGTGCATCCCGGATTACACTCTGGGACATGGCCTGATTTTCGATCATTATTCCAACATGCTGCGCTATCCAGCCGAGAAAAACGTAGGAACCTACTTCGGCATCAATACGCCTTTGTCCGGAGCAGGATTCGAGGTTTACACCCACAATGTACACCGCAATGAAATCCTCGCCGGCAGAGTGCACGTAAACCCCTTGTACTACACTAAAGCACCCCTGCTGGAAAAGTTCAAAGTAGGATTCAATGTGGGCATGGACCGCAATCAATACGGCAAGTACCCAGATCGGGATGGAGATGGTATCGTCGATGTGTACGACAAATTCCCTAACAACTCCTCCTACTATCTGGATACTGATAATGATGGCATTCCGGACGATCTTGATACCGATATCAGCGGCATCGGCGGCTTGGACCATCCCGATGAAAACCCCTATGTGGATCAGCAATTCCCCGGAATCGCCACAAGCTACCCCAATTTCCAATTCAATACAGGCATAGCCAAAGACACCGCCCAGGAGTATCCAAACTGGAAAAAATTGACAGTTTACAGTGTGGATTACACTCTTCCTCTGATTGATAATGATGCCTTTTATCTGGATCATTATGGTGAATATGCTGCCATTGATAAATATGGCAGCGGCATCGTCTTCCCTGGCTTTTCCAGCAAATTCTTCATCTTTGAAGCCAAGCTGGAATTCCGAAACTTCACAGATCAATTCATCCCGGGCTATTTTGACAGGCTCTATGAGGAGCAACGTTCTGAGGTAATGATCACCACCAATGCCACTGGCGGCAATCACTACAGCCTAACCACCAAGGAGGATTTTCTCGTGAATGCAAAATCTTCCCTGGGCTGGCTGGGATACCTGCGTGCCAATCTCTTCGATCTGGTATTCCTAAAAGTAGCTTTCCAGGACATGTACGGAGATCAGATGAATACCGGCAAATCCCTGTGGAGCAGCCTCACAGCAAACCCCCGCAATATCCTGAATCTCAAGGAAGCAGGAGTATTTTACAGCCAGACTAATGTCCCCTACATCGATTTCGTCAACTTCCGGAACAACCAATCCCATATCTCGGGAAGGCTGGTCTATGGCCTCTCCCAAGGGGCAAATCTGGTGGGCAGATACAGCGAGATCTATACCGACATCAATGGCGATGGCAAGATCAAAGGCAAGGATGAAGTCCAATCTTCATTCTCCTTTGGAGTTGAATTCCAGCTATAATCTATAAGCTCTCAAGCGTTAATCCCTGTCTTCGGGCAGGGATTTTTTATTGGTTGAAAACTTGTACAACTCATATTACGCTCTTGATTGAATCACGCTATCAATACGGAGTCATTACGGACTGATTCCGTGTTAACAGCGTTTTGCTGCCGTAGTTCACTGCCGAGGTTGATTGCACAAAAATGCGCAGATGTTTGTTTAGCTTGACAGACATGTGGCATCCTTGACAGCATGATCTCATACAGCATTAATCTGTCAGGATGAAGAAATGTTGAAACATGAACAGCTTCTTATTACCCTCACTCCATATCAGATGGAGTATATCAAGAAAATGGAAGCACTTGGGTATAACCCAGTGGAGATTATCTCGCGAGCTTTGAGCGAATTTGTCGCCAAAGACGAGAAAGTGGATAATATCAATGGGCAGACTCCGGATCCTCACTTTCAATTGCACAATAATCTGATCTTCGTAGATGGTGGCTCTGTACATCCCATCCCATCTTTTTCTGCGGAAGTTTCGAGTTTTATGATCGCGAGGTTTCCGGTTACTCAGAAAGAGTATCGAAAGGTCATGAATGCCACACCTCCTCATGATTTCGGCTTGGGAGCGAACTACCCCATGTACTATATTACATGGTTTGACGCCATTGAGTATAGCAACAGACGAAGCATCCATGAAGGATTACAGCCTGTGTACAACTACGGTAAATGGGGTACGAATCCTGATAACTGGCCTGAGGATTGGAATAAGCATGCAGGAAACCAGGATAGCATTGGATTTGATAAAACATCTGATGGCTATCGACTCCCCACTGAAATGGAATGGATGTTCGCTGCATGCGGAGGCGTCAAATCAGAGCAGTATATGTACAGTGGCAGTAACAATGCAGATGAAGTGGCATGGCATTTAATGAATTGGGGAGATCGCTGCTATAGCAGCCACGAAGTAGGGACAAAGAAACCAAATAAACTGGGGCTTTATGATTTAAGTGGCAATGTCTGGGAGTGGTGTTGGGACCGCCATGGAGTGTACCCCAAAGGCAAATTCAGCAATCCTTCCGGGCCAGCCAAAGGTTCATCCAGAGTAAGGCGTGGCGGAGCATGGTATTATAATGCATCCGTATGCTCTGTTTATAGCCGTGGTGATTCACCTCCCTTAGGTAAAGGCCCCTGCATGGGTTTCCGGGTATGTCGAAGTCACATAATCTAACCAATAATCACAAGCAATAAAAAAGCCGTCTGCAGACGGCTTTTTTCATATATGCAGGATCCAATCCGAAGATTGGTGCCTCTGTTTATTAATATCCAGAGGTTTGGCTGATCAGAGTATTAACCCGGTTCAAGCGGTTGTTGATATCGGTGATCGCTTCCTGTTCAGTGGCTCTGGTGCGGGCTGAGGTAAGCTGCTCGGCAGCTTTGCGGAAATGTCCATTAGCAGCTGTCTTGGCTGCATCACGATTCTTTTTGAGGGTATTTGCTTTGCTGCCCACGGCTTTCTCGGCTTGTTTTTCCAGATCCACGAATTTGTTGTATTCGGCAGTTCCTTTGGCTTGGCTTACAGTGGCCAGAATGATATAGGGCTGATACAAGCTGGAATCTTTCTGGATGGCAAGGTTGGCATTGGTTTCAGCTTCTGGATTCTTGCTCTGTGAGAGATAGATACTGGCAAGGTTCAGATAAGCCAGAGCATTGTCAGGATCGATCTTTTTCAGCTCGTTCATGGCATTGATGGCTTTGGTATTGAGAGCTGCCACTTCAGCGGTGTCAGTCGATTCCGATGCCTGGTTACGATACAGGCTTACTAAATTCAAGTAGGCCTGGACGTTGTTGGGATTATTACGAATGTTCTGCTCGTATTTGGCGATAGCTTCAGCCATTCTGCCACTACGCTGATAAGATACTGCCAGGCGTCTGGCAATCAGGTCGTTTTCAGGATAACGGTCGTATGAGGCTTCCAGGTAAGGTATGGCATCGCTAAAGCGCTGGCTTTCAAACAGCAAAAATGCCAGACGTGACTCAGCCAGGGCAAAACCCGGTTGAATTTTCAAAGCATTGAGGAGGGCTTGTTCAGCCTTGGCGGCTTGATTGTTTTCCACCTGCAGATTGGCTATTGCGAGCCAGAGCTCTTCATCCTGGTTTATGGTTGCGATTTTTTCCATCACGCCCAGGCGTTTGTTGGTCTCACCAGTAACCTCATACATTTCATTAAGAGTAATCAGGCTTTGGAGGTGGTTTTCTTCTTTCTCAAGGACTTTGAGGAAGTTGGCTTCGGCAAGCTGATATTTCTTTTGCTTGTTATAAGTAGCACCCAGGTAATAGTATGCTTCAGTCTTGCTGGGGTCCAGGGCAATAGCGGTCTGGAGTTGTTTTTCAGCTTCGGTGTAGTTTCCAGCAGCATAGAAGTTTGTAGCGATGTTGAACATCTTGTCCACTTCGGTAGAGATGAATTTGTCCAGCTCACCCATCAGGTCTTTCTCAAGAATCTTCCAGCGTTGGACTTTGTCGTTTACCACGTTGAAATTCAACTGGCGCAATTCTCCGGTACGATCACTATAGAGCCTCATGGAGACAGCAAAGAGCTGAGGGCGGACGTTGGTGATATTACCCATGATCACGACGTTGGCATCAGTTACTTCAGCTGCTTCTTTCATTTCTTCGAGTTCCAGATCATCCACATCCCGGTATCCCAGAGTCTTGAATTGCTTTTCAACTACGTCCATGGGCAGTAGTTCATATTTGGGATGACTGGCAAATGCCATGCCCAGATCACGAACGGTCATGATTTTACGAATGTTCCCGCTGCGGGCATCCATAGTTTTAATCGGTAAGATTGCCACCTTGGTGGTCAACCCTGTATAAGCTTCCTGAGTTTCCTGTACTTGGGGTACGCCACGGTTGAGGGAACAGGCCGATAAGACCAGAACCACGCTCATGGCTATCAGAAACCATTTGTTCATTCGATCCTCCAGAATCTATTTATATCATCTCTGTCTTTCACAAAAATCTGGGCAAAGGCTATCTGTCAAGCAAAATACGACTTATAGGATCTTCATGATAGATCCGCTGTGCAGGTTCACAATCTCACCCATGTTCTTTCTAATGATCAGCGCACCATGCAGATCCAGACCAAGGATTTCAGCTGTGAAGGGAGTGGTGCCTACGTCGATTTCAGCCATCCTGTTTTTGCCAAAGAGGTGTTCATTGCAATAGGTTATATAGCTGATCTCATGGTTCAGGTAGCGAAGGTGGTCCTCAATGGACGCAACCAGGATCTGGCAAAGATATGAGTTTGAGACCTCAAAACCCAGAATGCTTTTCAGGCTGACTGCGCCAAATTTACCCAGTTCAGAATCTATCTCGTTGTTTGTATTGATACCGATACCGATTGTATATAATCCCGGACGGTGCTGACAAAGCGTGCCTCCAAGTTTCTTCCCATCATAGATAATGTCATTTGTCCATTTAATCTGCAATTTGTCTTCCAGTGGGGAGAACACCTTGCCAAGAGTGTCATGAATGCAAAAGCCCACGTAGAGCGGAAAGGAATTCAAAACCTGGGGGATCCGGAGGTTGAAAGTAAACCAAAGCCCACCAGGAGGAGATATCCATTCTTTTTCCAACCTGCCTACACCCCTGGCTTGTGAGCCAGCTTGTACGCAGATCAGCGCTTTGTTCAAACAAGCTTCCTGAAGACGCTGATACTCCAGCATCGTACTATCGAGGGAATCGTAATAGAAGTAAGATCTTTCTTTCATCATTCAATCAACATGGCATCACCATAGCTAAAGAAGCGATATCTCTCTGCCACGGCTTGCGCATATGCCCCTTTTATCAATTCGTATCCACCAAATGCAGAAATCATCATTAAAAGGGTAGATTCAGGCAGGTGGAAATTTGTAATCATAGCATCCGTAACTCTGAACTGATAGCCCGGATAGATGAAGATATTTGTCCATTTGATCCCGCTCTCAAGACCACTGGGACCCCAAAAGCTCTCAAGAGTCCTGGTAGTAGTAGTACCCACCGTAATGATGCGGCGTCCAGACTCTTTGGCTGCATTGATCTGGCTGGCTACAGCTTCAGATATCTCTGCACATTCACTATGCATTTTGTGTTCAATGATGTATTCACACTTGACAGGCCTGAACGTGCCAATACCTACATGTAAGGTAATCTCGCAGATCATTATGCCCTTGGCCTTGAGGGCAGAGATAAGCTCTTTCGTGAAGTGCAATCCCGCTGTGGGCGCTGCCACCGAACCACGCTGGCTGGCATATACTGTCTGATACCGATCCCGATCATGATCACTATCATCTCTGGATATATATGGTGGCAAAGGTACATGGCCTATCCTGTGGATTTCACTCCAGAAATCAGCATCAGATTCAAACTTGATCTCCCGGATTCCTTCTTCATCACCCATGCCTACATATCCACTGAGCGTGGGAGAAAACTTCAGCCACTGAGGGTTTTTGAGCCGCTTCCCAGGATGAACCAGGCATTCCCAGCTTCCATCTGCTCCTGGATTCAATAGTAATACTTCTATCTGAGTCCCGTTGTCTTTCTCCCCATATAGACGAGCCGGAAAGACCTTGCTATTGTTCACCACCAATACATCATCAGGCTTGAGAATGCTGATTAGATCTGAAAAAGCACGATGCCTGATGGTTCCATCTGCTCTGCTCACATGCATCAGCCTGGATGCATCTCTGGTTTCCAAGGGATACTGCGCAATCAGCTCTTTGGGCAGATCGTATGCGTATGCTTCCCGTTTCAGTAAATCCATGCTCAACCTTTTAGTTTCAAAGGAACGTTCTGGGCACTGGATAAACTTGCGACAAACGAGCCGAAAGCGACCTTGCTATCCAGCTTCACGGGGATCTTGTAGGCATCATTGGTCAACCAGATTAGGATTCTGCCGGTTTGTTTAAAGATAGCCTCACCCTGGAGCTTGGGTTCTATCACGAGACACTCGATCTCACCAAAGATTGTCTTTACTTTCTCGGTACGATGCACTACGACCTCTGTGGGCATGTTACGGCCATCTGCCGTGATATTTACATACACACTGCGGCCCACTTTCAGATCCTGATTGCGAACATGATAGAATGCACTCAGGATATCCTGAGTATCTCCTGGTATTTTCATTTCCTCATTCACAAATTTGCTCTGCTTGAAAGCCCACTTCTGATAAGTAGTAGTTTGTGAAGTATGGTTGTAGATATGCACCCGGTGTTGACGATAGCGTCCCTCTTCCAGATTTTTGGCAAACTTGTAAGGCAGGAGGGTTTTCTTGTCCCACCAGGATTCTACTCTATCACGAACCTTGAAGATTTTATCAAAAAACGCATGGGTCTTGGCATTGGTTGTAAGATACCATACAGGATTACCCTGATAGGATGAAGTTCTGGCCTCCAATGTAGCCTCAGCGGCGTTTACCAGGCCATACTTAACGTTAAACACCAGCTTCTCTCCGTCCATAAAGACTACAGCTTGCAGGCCCAGACTCAGGCAACACAGCAATAGAATCAGGTAGTACCTCACAGAATGCCTCCCCTTAAGAATATCTCTTCTCCGCATAGGTTGTTCACTTCAGGATTGATCAGCAAATCCACAACAGCTTTGAGCTCGGCAGTGGAAACCAGCTTGCCGGTAGCGCTGGACTCAATAAAGTGTGCAAAGTATCTCTTCCGAAACTCCAGATACTCATCCTTGTAGTCCTCTTCCAACTCAGTCTCTACAGGAGCTGGAGATACTGTATTGATTAGTATTCCGCAAGGAGCATATTCACGCGCGGCACTCTTTACCAGATTGGCAATCGCAGCTTTGGCTGCGGCATAGGCGCTGCCTTGCGCCAGCCCCTTGGAGGACACATCCGAGCCAAACATCACGACTCTCCCCCATCCGGCATCCTGCATATACGGTAAGACGGCTTTTAACACGTTGTATGCTGAGTAAAAATTGGCATCGAATACACTTCGGAAGATATCTGGATCTGTCTCAGCCAGGGGTAGTGCATCATAGCTTCTAACTGCAGCGGTGTGGATCAAAGCTCCTATTCGTATGTTCTGTGATTGGCAAAGGCCACTAAGTTCTTGACTCAGGGTCTTGCCATCCATCAGATCAAGCTGTAAAGAATAGGTTTGATCCAGCAAATCGGAGATTCTCTCCTTTCTGCTATGATAGATCAGCAAGAGAGGATAAGCCTCCGCCATGTAGGTTTTGGCAAGATAGCTGCCGATTTGGCCATTGGCGCCAGTTATGCAGATCAGGGGTTTATTCACAAGCTCTTGATCCTGTCTATTATGGCATGTGCCAGATCAAACTTGTCACCGGAAATACCAGGAGTATCTTGCTTTGCCTGGGATGTAATCAGCAAGATCTCGTTGGTATCACTACCAGCATGGGCAAGGTCATTTACGACAATCATATCGAGGTTTTTTGCTTTCAGTTTCTTGAGTCCCTGAGCCTGGAAATCTCTGGTTTCTGCGGCAAATCCTATCAGTTTCTGTCCCGGGAGCTTAGCTTTTCCCAGATCAGCAAGAATGTCCTGGGTTCGAACCAGTTCCAGTTGCAGAGCTTCTCCCTTCTTGATTTTATGCCTGGCCTGGAGCTTGGGTTTGTAGTCCGATACTGCTGCACATTTCACGATCCAATCCATCTTCCGGGCTCGCTTCAGCACTTCTTTGTGCATGCTTCCCACATCAGGAGTATAAACAGCCGCATCCAGATAGTAAGGAAGATCTCCGCTTATGTTTGCATAGATCAATGTAACCGATGCCCCTCTTAAGGCCAGAGCTCTGGCCAGAGCAAGACCCATCTTGCCAGAGGATTTGTTGGTTATCGTCCGCATGGGATCTATCGCTTCAGACGTAGCCCCTGCGGTGACCAGTACTTTAGTGCCCCGAAGATCTTGACTATAGTTCAGATATGTTTTCACAGAGTACATCACTTCCTGATTGGGTGGGTACTTTCCCTTCCCTTCATAACCACAAGCCAGCATCCCGGTTACCGGCTCCATCACGAGATGACCCCGTTGTTTTAGAATATGTATATTGGCTTGCGTGGCTGGATGCTGGTACATATTCACATTCATGGCGGGAATCCAAAGGAGGGGCTTGGTATGCGCCAGAAGGATCGTGGACATCAGATCATCAGCAATGCCGCTTACAGCTTTGGCAATTGCATTTGCCGTTGCTGGAGCTACGATGATCAGATCAGCCCAATCTGCGAGGGTAATGTGTGGGATTGGATCTGCATCCTCCCACATCGAAGTATGTACTGTATTGTGCGTAAGTGCAGCAAAATTCATTGGCGATACGAATCTACCAGCGTTTTCTGTTAATACAGTTTTTACGCTGTAGCCTGCCTTGATTAACCGGCTGGCCAGATCAATCACCTTGTATGCGGCTATCCCTCCACACACACAGAGGAGGATATGAGCTTGTTTATTGTCCATCTTCGTTCCCGTTTTTTGATTTATTATCATTTTATTGAACTGCATGGTTTGTGTCAAGAATGAAAAAACCCCGGCCACTAACCGGGGTTTTCGAATTATGTGTCTTTTCTATTTGATTCTGATGATGCGGCCGGTGGTTTTCCGGGAATTGGATTCCATCTGATACAGATAGATACCGCTTTCCACTACTTTACCATTACTATCCTTACCATCCCAATTCAAAGACAGCTCACCTGCGGAGTCTGTCCTGGTCTGCCAGGATTTCAGCATCTGCCCTTTGGTATTGAATATCTTTAGAGTGACTGGAGAATTAACATCACTCTTGATCATCAGGCTGGTGCTCTGATTGAAAGGATTGGGATACACGCTCACAGACATATCAGGGCTGTTTACTAGATCTTCGTTTGATACAGGAACTATCTGAACCGTGACAATCGGGCTGGGATCAGAAAGCAGGGAAGGATTGTTGAACATCGAACGGATCCAGTACTCATGAATACCTACTGGAACATACGTATCTGTGAAAGTGAGTGTATTAGGATTACTAATCGTCGCAATATTCAATCCGTTTCTGTAAAGACGATATCCCACAAAGGCTCTGGTATCATAATACATGGGCTTTTGCCAGGTGAGTTCCACTGTATCGGGAGGTGTTAAATGTGCAGCAAAATTCTGTGGATACGGTAAGGCTATGATTTCATTCGTTGGAGCACTTAATACAGGTGTTCCTGGCATCCCATGCTGATCTACAGGGGTGACTTCAAATGCAAGCTGATAACCCTGATCAGCCTCAGCAATGGAATATGATATTTCTGTGGCATTGGCGATGGGTTGGAATTGATTGCCTATCATCCTGCCCCAACGGTATGAACTGGCTCCCTCGTTGTTACCATCAATATCACTAAAATCATAGCTGCCAGAGATCATCTGACGAATCACAGGTACTCCGCTTACATTCACGTTTGTGGCAGTGGGTTCGTTGTTGATGAAGCCATAACCACTGAGTGGAATAGTTAACGTGGGATGGTTGTAGAAGTTGCCGGTGATGGTCATGGTACCATTGTAGTTCTGCTGAGCCAGAGGGAAGAATGAGACATTCACAGTTGAGCTTTGAAATGCTGGAATCGTGACATTCATTACGTCAGCCAGGAAGGACTGATTATCTATCGCTATGGACGCATTCACCGGGTAATCAGCGAAGTTGTATAATGTAAGAGCTTCAGTGTTATAACCATTGACATAGGTATCAGGGAACTCAATCTCGCTTTGTGAAGCAGGATATGCTCCCGTCAGGAAAGCATAGGAGTACTTCTTACCTTGCAGAATCTCTTTAGTAGTCACATTCTGAAGCCACAGTACCACTTCCAGATTGGCTGGCACCCAGCTGGGATTGACAGTAAAGCTCAAATCTACAGTTGTTGATTCACCAGTGCTCAAAGAGATTGGTGTACCATTTTGATTTGGAACCATGAGACGATTCACATTGTCCACATGGGTTTGGTTGAACCAGTTCTGGGCTATATGTGATTCTGTAAGACTGACATGCAATACGACATTGGTATTGGTATCAGCTTCTGGCTTGGCTACTGTCACAGCAAGGTTTACTGTGCTGCCTTGCACCGATCCCAAGGCATTGATGGTATACTTGGAAGGAACTGCTAATCTTTGGTTCACTTTGACAAGGTATGAATTGTAAAGCGAACTCGATGCACTGCCTCCGGCTGATGGGTTCCCACCATCAAAATAGGCAGTGGGAAAGCTATTGATCCCATAATACGAGTTACGGGCATTGGAATAAGTATTGGCATAGCTATCACCATTATGGTTTTTCACCACACCTACCGCATGACCATTAGCAATGAGATCATGCGCACCCATCGCAGCGCCAGGACAATAGACACACCAAGTGCCTGTCCCAATCTCCAAAATAACAAGTTCTCTGGGAACTGAGTAAGCCATGGATATCAAACCCATGAGCAACAGAGTCATTATGACTGTTCTTTTCATAATCCGGCCTCTCTCCTTTTTATGGATAATCTAAACAAATATTGTTTATTACACAACCCAAAATAGTATGCAATTTTCATACCAATAACGGTTGATACAATCGGGTGGAGATTACCCAAATCACGTAATTCTGTCAATAAAATAAAGAGGCGTTAGCGATGGCGACGACCTACTCTTCCACACAGTTGCCCATGCAGTACCATCGGCGCAGGCGAGCTTAACTGCTGTGTTCGGAATGGGAACAGGTGTTGCCTCGCTGCTATAACCACCATCG
>Ga0208462_1000810_pt1 | contig 26118 bp, 30 predicted proteins | sample AD_SCU001_MetaG_FD_184452 | JGI IMG/M metagenome (GOLD analysis project Ga0208462, IMG submission 184452) | Active sludge microbial communities of municipal wastewater-treating anaerobic digesters from China - AD_SCU001_MetaG (SPAdes) (version 2) | ecosystem: Engineered > Bioreactor > Anaerobic...
CTCCATGCGGATCATTCGGGCCCCCACGCTCGCACGGGCACACGAACTGGCGGTCAGGACCGTCCTCGAGAAGGGATGGGTGCTGGAGACCGAGAACGACGAGGCGACGATCGAGTGCGAGGAGCTCGCGCTCGAGGTGGAGTCGCCGGAGAGCGTTCCGATGGTAAGCCCCGCCTCACGGTTCCAGAAGCGGTTCCTTGACACCTATGCCGAGAACCTCCTGCACGGCTCCGACGCAAAATTTGAGTACGACTACCACCGGCGGCTCTTCGATTGGGGCGAACGGCTCAGCGCCGGGGGAAAAGAGGTCCACGTCGACCAGATCGACTACATCGCCCGGAAACTCAACCAGGCCGCGAACTCCCGGCGGGCCGTCGCGGTCACCTGGAACCCGGTCGTCGACGAGAACCTCGACGACTGCCCCTGCCTGCAGCTCGTCCAGTGCCTCCTCCGGGACGGGAAACTCCAGATGAAAGTCGTCTTCCGGAGCAACGACATCCTCTCCGCCGCCGGCGCAAACATGTACGCGCTTGTTCACCTCCAGAAGGCGATCGCGGACCGGCTCGACGTACCGTGCGGGCGCTACACCCACATCGCGCTCGTCCCCCACGTATACTACCGCCGGGATATCAACGATATCGAGCCGTTCTGCAAGTCAAGCGCCGAGATCCGGCCCGTTGCCGAAGTCTGCCGGGCCTGCGGGAAATGCCCCCGTGCGTCAGGAGTATGACCGGGAGCCGTCAGGTTAATTAGGAACCAGCAACAACATTTTAGAGCCCAATAGCCCGGTAGTGTAGCGGTCAATCATGTGAGACTCTGGATCTCACGACAGCAGTTCGAATCTGCTCCGGGCTATACATTCTTTTCTTCCGGCACTGCATATCATACACCAGAGGGTGATATATGGCTGACTACAACCTCGGCTGCACCGTGCAGCTCGACGACCCGGAAACACTCGCGCTGCTCGCAGCGCTCTACGAGGAGGGCGCAATCCGCCATATCCAGGTCCAGGCCGTCCCCCTGCCCCCGGCACTCTTCCGTGAGCGCATCGCGGCGATCGCCGGGACCTGCATCCCTTCAATCGTCCACGCACCCCACCACAGCCACGGCGTCAACCCCTGCGCTCCGGCGGCCTACGACGACCGGGCGCCACGGGAGATCCGCTCGCATATCGAGCTCGCCATGAGCCAGACCTTCGAGGCCGCAGATACCCTCGGCGCGAAGACCATCGTCCTCCACGCGGGAAGATACCTGCCGGGAGAGCGCCAGGGAGCCGAAGAAGAGTTCTCCGTCTTCCTCGACCGCCACGCCGACCCCCGGCTCGCCCTCGAGAACCTCCCCGCGGTCTACGCCGGCTACCCCCTCCTCGGGGACACCGCCGGAGAACTCGCCGCCCTTGCGGCTAAAAAGATCGCCCGGTTCTGCCTCGACTTCCCGCACCTCGCCTGCACCGCAAACTACCGCGGCCTCGCGTTTGCAGAGGAACTGGAGCGGTTCGAGTCCCTTGACGTGGCCCTCCACCACCTCTCGAACGTACGACGCGGCTCGATCACCGACGAGCACCTCGAACTCGACCACCCCGACGGCGGCCTCGATCTTGCGGCGGTCTTCGCCCGCCTCCGGCGGCACCCCGCCGTCCCGACGACGCTCGAGTACAAGCAGGACTCCCCGGAGGTCTACACCCGGCAGGTGCAGGTCTTCGCCCGCCTCCGGAAAGACCATGCCGGAGCGTGAACCGCGCCCCTACCGCATCGGGGCCACCCTGAGGACGACGGACACCGAACTCCTCCCCGGGTTTGCAGCCCTCCACGCCCGCGGGAAGATCGATCATATTCAGGTCCGGGTCATACCGGGAGAGACGTTCCGCCGGGATATCGAGGTAATCGCCGCGGCCGCCATCCCTTCGATCGTCCACGCGCCCCACCATGGCCACGGGGTGAACCCCTGCGCTCCGGCGGCCTACGACGCTCGATCGCTCCCCGAGATCCGGGCGCATATCGAGGAGGCCATGAGCCAGACCTTCGAAGCCGCAGATACCCTCGGCGCGAAGACCATCATCATCCATGCCGGCTGGTACGAACCCGGCGGGCGGCCCACCGCCCGTGAAGAGTTCCACCGGTTCCTGGACCGCCACTTCGATCCCCGCCTCACCCTTGAGAACCTCCCCGCGGTCTTTTGCGGCCGCCCCATGCTCGGGACAACGGCCGAAGAACTCGTAGACCTTGCAGGCGGGAGGATCCGGGGGTTCTGCCTTGACTTTGCCCACCTCTACTGCGCGGCAAACTACCTCGGCACCCCCTATCCCCGGGCCCTCGAACCCTTCCGGGCGCTCAACCTCCGCCACTTCCACCTCTCAAACACCGAAGAGGGCTCCATCGCCGACCGCCACCTCCCGCTCGACCACCCCGGCGGCGGCCTCCCGTTCTCCGATGTCGTCCGGTGCATCCGGACCCGTCTTGCAACCCCGGTGAGCCTCGAGTATCGCGAGCCCGCCGGGTTCTATGAGGCCCAGGTCACGGTCTTTGATGCGATCTTTCGGAAATTCCCCTGAACGGTTGTCCGGAGGATCTCCGCACGGGAGAGAGACAGCCGGTACTACCCGCCCCCGCCGCGGGAAACGTTAATCCGGGGCAATCCCATTGATGTATGCAATGATCCTTGAGTACATCAACGCGGCACTCGAACGCGCCAGCTACGAGATCATCGAGGATGATGAACCGCATTACGGAGAAGTTCCAGAACTTCCCGGTGTCTTTGCAACCGGCAGGACGCTGGAAGAGTGCAGAAAGAATCTTGCCGACGTCATCGATGAATGGTTGATCATACGGCTTCGACGCGGCCTCCCGATACCTCCGATCGCCGGCCGTACGGTGGGAGAGATCGTCTGGGTGGATACAGGTGCCGGAGCAGAAGGATCAGACCTGTCTCACGGAACCAGCGGGTGAAGAACTTTCAGGATCGTGGGATTCGAGAGACCATGCCGGGGAGGCAGACACCCATTCATGGTGAGAGGAGATCTCGTTCTGACCATCCCAAACTCCGGTGAGCGCATCACGCGCGACCATCTCAGGGAGAGATCAGCCGGAATACGCAGTCTACATGGACGTTTCCCGGCTCATCCCTACCGGAATGGACGAAAATTGCCCGGGAACAGGGGGTTTGCACCTACTGCGCAAAGTATATCCCCCAGGATGGCAGACACCATGTATATGCAGACGATTGAAATCTCGGATAAACTATATAAAAAGATTCTTGCACACCGGCATGGAGAAGAATCAATTAGTAAAACAATAGAGCGTAAATTTAAACAGGAAAAGCCGGAAAAGAAGAGTAAAGCGCTACAGGAGATAGACGAAATAAGGAAAGGTAAATTCTATATCAGAACACAAGTTGAAGAGGCCTTAAAAGACTAAGCAGAGTTTAACCAGTTGTGGTACTCTTCCTCTGTTTTTATAAAATATATTTTTGCGTGCCTGTTCGGTCTGACACCCACCAGTTCATACACAACAACTCTCCTATAAGGAACTTTCAAACGCCAGAGACCTTTCAGGTCCCCTTTAAGTTCGTGCTTATCACACTCCTTAAGAGCATCAAGTAAATGATCTTCCAGGCAATATCTGATCTTTTTAAGAAGCGCGTTTTTTATTGACTTATTCTTTGCCAGGTATTTTTTAGATTTTTCAGACATCTCATATTCAGCCATATGCCCCTCTTAAGAAACAGTTTCGGCGTTACACTATATCTCTCCGATCATCCACAGTAAGAACCACTCCTCTCTAAATATCCAAAACCGCGAAAATCTTCTTAATTTCAACGAATACCCTTTACTCCACACCTCGTTGACGGTTTCGACGACACCTCAATCCTCTCCGTCGGTCCGGCCCCCGCCGCGGGAAACGTTAATCCGGGAGCGAACCCATCTAGAACTATGGGCACGCCCGGGGGTGATGAGCAGGTGAACCATTTTGTCCGGCACGCACTTGAGCGGATGAGAACCGTTCAGGGGTTCGAGAAGGTCCGCTTCATCATCCTCTACGGCTCCGTTGCCGAAGAACGGGCGAAGGCAGGGTCAGACATCGACCTCTGTATCTATTACGACGCTGACCGCGAGGAGGCAGCCCGGTTCCGGTTTGCAGCACTCTCCGAGCTCTGCGACGACCGCTACGACATCCAGATCTTTGCTCACCTGCCGCTCTATGTCCGGACGGAAGTCCTCCGCGGAAAGGTGATCTATTGTCCCGATGAGCAGTTCCTCTACGATGTCGCGTACCGGACGATCCGGGAGTTCGATGATTTCAAGCACCGCCTGTACGATTACATCGGCAAGGAGACGATGGCATGACGGGAAGGATCCGGGATACGGCAATCCGCATCAAACTCCAGGAGATGACGGAGAGTCTCGATATGGTCAAAGAACACCTCCCCGACTCGGCCGATTCGTTCGGGCGGCTCGGCATCGTGAAAGATGGGATATACAAGCGCGTCGAGTATGCCGTCGAGAACGTCTTTGACATCTGCGCAATCCTGAATGCCGATCTCCACATCGGTGTCCCGGGGACCGATGAGGATATCCTCGAAAACCTCGTCCGGCACGGAGTGCTCACCCCGGGGATGCGGCAGAACCTGAAGGCGATGAAGGGGTTCCGGAACATCGTCATGCATCGCTACGGGGCAATCGACGACGCTCTTGCCTTCTCGATCCTCAAGGAGCATATCGATGACTTCTCTCTCTTCAGGCAGGAGGTTGAACGCTTCCTGCAGTCGGTGAGCGGAAGGTGACCGGGCCGGGGAAGTGCGATGGTTCGTAGAACTGGAGCACGGGAAGGCTGAAGGTCTTCGAGGGGGGCACCCCCTTCCCCGAAAGGAAACCGTACCCGGGTGCCGGATGCGCATTGAGCGCCGCAAAACTCCGGTTGCCCGGAGCGGGACGGCCGCCACAGCAGTCGGGACACCCGCGGGCATTTACGCGAGCAGCGCCGCGATGATCCCGGAGAGGAATATGCCGTCGAACGTCCCCGCCCCGCCGATGCTCGCCATCGGCGCCCCCAGTTCTGCAATATGGTGGAGATTGAGGAGGTCCGCCCCGATCAGGGTCCCGAGCGTCCCGCTCACGTAGGCGATGATCACGGCCGCGGCCGGGACTCCGCCCGCAAATGTCGAGAGGATGAGCGCCGCAAAGAGCGCCGCAAGCGGCGGGATGAAGAACGGCGTCGCTATCCCGAGGCCCGGCACCGGGCGGGCGACCGCTTTCGTCACGACCGTCACGACCGCCACCCCGGCGAGGGCGAGACCCATGACCAGGTAACCGCCGCTGATCACGACCGAGTCGTAGAGCAGGTAGAGCGATATCGCGAGGGGAATGAGGGCGCCGCCGACGTTGACCGCGAGGACCGTCCGCTGCACCGGCTGCGGGATCCGGTAGAGCCGCCCGTACATGGCGACGTAGCGGTCGTATGCTGGCGCGGCACGGCTCTCCAGTGTCCGAACCGGGATGTTGACGAAACTCCCGGCAAGCGTCAGGAGAAGGATCAGGAGCGCCTCACGCCAGGAGAACCCGAGCTTCGTGAACGTCGCCCCGATCGCCGTCAAGAAGAGGATCGGGAAGAGGATGACGGCGAGCCCGGCGAGTATGAGCAGCCCGAAGAGGAAGAGGAGCATCAGGGGGGAGAAAGGGTTGAAGACGACCCGGTCCATGTGATGGAGTCACCCTCTCATCTAATATATACTACTCCCGTAAGGAGCAGACGATCGCAGCGTGGTCGTGGTGGTAGGGCTCAAGCCACCGGACCTCCACCACGTCGAGCCGCCGCAGAAGCCCGGCCCGGGCTTCGCTGAGCACCTCGGCCGGGTCCCTCCGGACATCCACGCTCCGGGTCTTGAGCATCAGGATAAGGTGTCCCCCCGGTTTGAGGAAGGCCAGGTTCCGCTCCGCGATCTCGACCTGGTTTGGCTGCGCCACATCCTGGTAGATCAGGTCGACCGCCTCCATGAAGGGCGCATACTCCTCCGGCCGGTTCGCGTCGGCCATGATCGGGACAATGTTCTTCCTCCGGCGGGCCACCTCGAGGAGGTCCTGCATCGGCCGGGGCGCAAACTCCACCGCGTAGACGGTCCCGGCGTAGTCGGCGACGTGCGAGACCGTGGTCCCGTTCGCCGCACCGAGGTAGAGCACCCTCATGCCGGGCGCAAGATCCACTCCGCCGCCGAGCGTATAGAGCGCCGCAAGCTTGCTCCGGTAAGGGTCCCAGACCCGGTAGCCGTCGAGCGTCCGCTCCCCGTAGACCCCGCCCTCACCGGGCGAGACCAGGACGTTCCCGAGCCGGATCATGCCGCGACCCCCGCCTCGTCGATCCGCGCCTGGGCGTCCCTGATGAACTCCGGCACCGCCTCCCCCCGGTAGTAGTCGAGCCGGGCGGCGATTGCAAGTTTCGCCGCGAGCACCCGGGCCACCCGGCCCCGGACCTCACGGGGCGCGTTGTGGACCCGGCGGTGCTGGAATATGATCCCGTGCTTCGGCGGCGGTGTCCCGGCCCGGAGGTGCGAAAAAAGCGCCCGCTCCGAGCCGAGGACCTGAATGGCGCTCCCCGGCATCTTCGCGAGCGCCGAAAGCCCCCCCGCCCGGGAGAGGAGGCGGGCCGCGACCAGACCGCCGATGAGGGCGCTCGTGTTCGGCAGCACCTCGTCGGCCCTGGCCGAGACCTCCCGCATCAGGCGGCTCCGCGTCCCGGTGAGCCGCTCGATCTCGCCGGCAACATCCGAAAGGCCACCCCGGGCCCCCCTCCGGACGAGGTCGAGCATCTTCTTTGCCGGGAGGCTACGGTACTTCCGCGAGAACGACGGTGTCGTGACCTGGTACCACTCCGCGGCACGCTCCGAGAGGAGGTTGATGACGTTGTCGAGTTCGTCGAGCATCCTGACCATCTGGAGGAGTTCGACGTCCCGGGCCTGGTAAGAGACCGCAATCTTTTCCCTGGCCCGGGCGATGCAGACCGCACGGAGCAGGTCGACGTACTCCGCCCGGGTCCGGACGACCCCACAGTCCCGGGCAACCTCCCAGTCGATGGGAACATAAGTTTCCATACTGGTGCGGAGCGTGGCCGCCCGCCTGGCGAGCTCAGCCGGGTCGGTGCCGGCCGCCCGGCACCCCTCCTCATCGACGTCCCCGAACCAGTAGCGCTGTAGCATGGTACGGTATTGGGGTTTCGCTGATATAAGGGGTCAGGCGATCCCGAAGGAGTAGACCATCACCGGGACCATGATCGCCCCCATGCAGTAGACCCGGCGGATGTTGACCAGGGACGGGACGTAGCCGACCGCCGTTGCGAGCAGGAGGACCAGCCCCCCGAACGGCCCGCAGAGGAAGAGGGAGAGGAGGGTGACAAAGGCGATGACGCCGTAGTTGAGCCTTGTGACGTTCACGTCCCCGAACCACCAGGCCGCACGCGAGAGGAGGATGGTCAGGAGGTAAGCCCCGACCGCGGCCAGTGCGCCCGCGAGGAGGACGGCAGTGGCCGGCGGGACCTCTTCTGCCGCCGCGAGCGCCGCCATCACCCCGTTCCGCGTCCGGGATATGGCGTAGAGCGCCGCAAGCCCGAGGAAAGCGTTCACGGTGTTCGCGGCGCTGGTTGCAAGGATATACTCGCGCGGGTTAGAGTCGTAGCCGATGACCGACGTTAAGAGGGCGTTCGCCGTGGCGTTCGAGAGACCGGGGAGCCAGCCGACGAGAGCGCCCGCGATGGAACCGAGGATAGAGCCGCGCCGGATTGCGCCGGGAGAAAGATCGATCCCCACAAAATGCTGTGCGGGCATGAGCCCGTGTGATGCCCGGAGGAGGACCGCGATCCCGAAGAGCCCGGAGAGGAGGGGCATCAGCACCCCGGACTCGCCGCCCGCCGGCCAGGCAAGGAAGGAGTAGTTGAGGGAGAAGAGACCGAGCACACCCGAGACCGAGAAGACCGCGAGCGCCCACCCCGGCGACTCGGAGACGACGATGAGGTAGCCGGCGACAGCGAGGATGATGAGGCCGATGCCCCAGTCGATCCCCGGCTGGAGCGCAGGAAGGACCAGGACGAACGCCACCGCGAGCGGGAGGGAGAGGGCGACCCCGGCGGCGCTCCCGAGAGCCGATATCCTGACGGCCTCCTCCCCCTTTCCTTCGAGACAGAGGGCGTGCGCCGGGAGGACGGCAAGCGACGTGTCGGCATCGGGGATGCCGAGGAACGTCCCGGGGACGCAGTCGAGGAACGTGTGCGTGACGAGCGCGGCAAACATCGCCGACGCGATGACCACCGGGTCGAACCAGGCGAGCAGGAGCGCCTGGAGCGAGAGGAGGACGCCCGCCATGGTGTTCGCATGGATGCCGGGGACGAGGCCGCTGATGACGCCGCAGCCGATGCCGATGACGGCCCCGAAGACGATACCGACGAGCACGCAAATTACGGTCGGAGGCGGCAGGGATAAACCAACCGGATTGTACCGGGGATACAGTCATATCCCACGAAGGCGATGGTTGTAGCGATGAAGATCGCCATCACCCGGCTCGAAAACAAGGCGGCAGGAGACCGCGCGCTCTGCGCCTCCTACGGCCACGATTGCTACACGGTCTCGCCGCTCCGGGCGGAACTTCGGATGGAGAGGGTCGCCGCGTTCGTCGGCGCCGTCCACCGCGGCGAGTTCGACTGCCTCTTCTTCTCAAGCGCCCTCCCGGCAGCGATCGTCGGGCCGAAACTCAAGCGGTGGCCCCGGGTGATCGCCATCGGGCCGAAGACGGCAGAAGTCCTCCGGGAGTCGGGGATCGATGCGGAGGTCCTCCCCTCGTTCTACTCGCGGGACTTCGTCCCCTACCTCGGCGACTGGCTCCGGGGACGGACAGTCGGGATCCCGCGGGCCGACGTCCCGAACCCGGGCCTCCATAACGCTATCGCCGGAGCGGGAGGAACGGTCCGGGAGGAGCGGGTCTACGCGCTCGTCCCCACGGGGACCGAACTCGCGCTTGACGCCGCCGACGCCGTCCTCTTCACGAGCGCCATGTCCTACCGGGAGGCCCGGTGGCGGCCCCGGGACGGCCTCCTTCTCGTCGCCATCGGCGACATCACCGCCGACGCTATGCGGGCCGGCGGACATCCCCCGGTGGTCGTCGGGGACGGATCGCTCGCCGGAACCCTCGAGGCGCTGAACCGCCGCCGGGAAGGGGCATGACCGGCCGGGAAGAGACCCGTGTCCCCGAGTCCGGTATCGTCGTCATCGATAAGCCCCGGGGGCCGAGCAGCCACCAGGTGACCGCCTGGGTCGGGGATATCCTCGGGCGGCGGGTGGGCCACGCCGGAACGCTCGACCCGCAGGTCTCCGGGGTGCTCATCGTCATGTTCGGCGGCGCCGTCCGGCTCGCCCCCGTCCTTCTCTCGCACAACAAGGAGTATGTCTGCTTGATGAGGCTCCACGGTGACGTATCGAGGGAGGCCGTGGACCGGGTGGCAGAGGAGTTCACCGGCCGGATCTACCAGCGGCCGCCGCGAAAGAGCGCGGTGAAGCGGAGCCTCCGGATCCGGAAGATCCAGGAGATCGAAGTCCTCGATATGCAGGGCCGGCTCGTCCTCTTCCGCGTCCGGTGCGATGCCGGCACCTACATCCGGACGCTCTGCATCCACATGGGCTACGCTCTCGGGGTCTCTGCCCATATGCAGGAACTCCGGCGGATACGCTCCGGGCCGTTCGACGAGACCACCGCCGTCTCGCTCCACGAGCTCGCCGATGCCGTTGCAGCGGCACAGGAAGGCGATCCTGGCCCGCTCCGGTGGATGATCCTCCCCCCGGGGGCCGCCGTTGCCGACCTCCCGAAGGTCGTCATCCGCGACACCGCGGTCGACGCCGTCTGCCACGGTGCGGTGCTCGCCGGGGTGGGGATCACCGGGAAGGAAGGCGGGTTTGCGAAAGGCGAGACGGTCGCGATCGTGACCGGGCGCGGCGAACTCGTGGGTCTCGGGAAGGCCCTCGTCGGTTCACCGGCGCTGAAACCCGGGGAACCCGGGCTCGTCGTCGCCCCCACCACCGTCCTGATGCAGCCCGGCACCTATCCCCGGGGCTGGAAGGCGCGAGGACGTTCGTGATACCCCGGCCGCGGGGAGATATTATTAATAGACTCACGCGCCAACTAATGATGCACGTTCTGTGCTGAGGTAGTCTAGACCGGTAAGGCGCGGGCCTGGAAAGCCCGTGGGGCGTTGAGCCCCTCGGGAGTTCAAATCTCCCCCTCAGCGTTTTTACTATTGCACAGAGTATTATTATTCGATCCGTTCTGTCTCGTTGGGTATCCGGGATACGTATACACACCCTTCGTGCTTTTGCTATCCTATAGCGTAGGGAAAAGAGAGCCGGCACCGAGGTGCCAGGTGTGCAGGTCCGCGATGAGCCGGACCTATGTTCAGGGTGTCGTTGAGAGGAAGGGAGGTCTCGTTCCGGTCGGCTGGTGCTGTGTCGCGTGCCGGCTAATGAGTTGGGATTGACGTATCAGTTTCGCAGTTTTCGCGACACATCAATATCTCCGATAGACTTTACTCCGGTTTCCGACCTCGACCAGGGTGATTATCATTGTATTGCCCTCGATGGTGAGGGTCGCTCGATACTGCCCAACACGAAAAGAGTACAGGGGACTGCGTGAGTGCCCCTTTATCTTTTTAACGTAAGATTTAGGGTGCGGTTCATCTGCCAGAGCACGGAGTTCATCCTTAATTCGTTTGCTATCAGGTTCCGGGATTTTATTGAGGTCCCGCTCGGCACCCGCCGTGATGAGCAGTCGCCATATCATAAGCCCCGTTCCTGAACATACTCCTCGAAGGGGCGAACTCTGCCGGCCCGGATGTCTTCGAAGGCTTCTTCGATTTTCTTCATGGACTCTTCGGAAAGCGGTTCCGGATCATACGCCATGTCCAGGAGACGGTTCAGCGTCTCGTCGTAGGTTTCTCGTGGATGGAGTTTCACATCATCCAGGCGAGACTTGGTCTCGGGTTGGAGTTGGATCGTCGTAACCATAGTTATCCATAGAGCAGTATGGGAGATAAAGATTTTGTCAGGGTCCGCATTCCTGACTTCCCCTACTCTTCACAATCGTCATCCCCGGAGGGAAATAGAGGTAATCTGCACATATCTGTGCTCAATTGTGGGAGATCGTGCGGTCAATCATGTGTGCTCGTTTCACGACCCGTCGTGCTCACGGCACTCGTCGGGCACCGCGCTCCAATTGGGCATGGCAATAGCCCTCCTCGCGCGACGCAGAGTTCGGAAAAATGCCGGGAAACAACGACGGCTCATCGTTGGTGGAAGTCGGTCACCAGTCAAAGGTCCGCCGGAAGCACTGACTTATCTTCGGACAAAACCCGGGCTCTGACTCTTCAGATCGATATCCCCGTCATGAGCAGGGCGAAGAGCACGAGATCGTAGATGGTATGCGTGATCGCCGACGTCGTGGTGTTCGAGCGCTTCCGGATGCAGGCAAAGACGATCCCCGCAAGGAAGACCGATATGAGGCCGTCCCAGCTGTACTGGAACGCGTGGAGCGATGCAAAGAGGAGCGCCGGGAGGAGGATGCCAAACCGGGGCTGGAGCAGCCCGCGGATGCTGACCTCCTCGCCGAAACCTGCCGTGATGGATGCTACGATGATCCCGGGGATGGTGAGCGTCCCCGCAAAAAGCAGGTTGACGGTCTCGACGTCGGTGACGGGCAGGCCGAGGGAGCCCACAAGCGCGGCGAGCGCCGGGTCGATGAAGTGGAACGCCACGACGAGCGCGAACGCCGCGACAACCGCGAGAACAACCTCGCGCCACGTTGGACGGACGAGCCCGAGACGCTCCAGGGCCTCACGAGGCGTTCGCCGCACGCATGCGCCGGCGATGAAGAACGAGCCGAAGATCGTCCAGAAGAGGGTATAGGCGTTCAGCGTGACCGTATCCCCGAGGAGGTCCCCGGATTCCGTCAGGAGTTCTATGAACTGCGGCGAGAGATAGGGCGGGACCCCCGTCACCAGGAGGGGCACCGGCGGGATCAGGGTCAGGGCAAGGATGACCACGAGCGCAGCCGAGTGAAGGAGCGAGTCCGGGTCGAACGGGAGGTACCGGGCGAGCCATACCCGGAACCGGCGGGAGAACCCGACGAGGCTTGCGAGCGCTGCCCCGAGGACGCCGAGGAGGAGGAAGGCCACCTCTGCGACGAGAGCAAGGTCGACCATCTCCGGAGCGGACTCTTCGGCCTCGAGCGCCTCCGCCGGCAGGATGGATATAACCCCGAAACCTGCCGTCGCGGCCGCAATGCCGCCGACGAGGACGAGGAGCCAGATGCCGGCGGTCCACCGGAACGCCCGGTGCCGGTCCCCGGCAAGGTAGACGAGCATCGCGAGGACGACAAAGGGCGCCACGTCGAGTGCGGCGGTGAGGAACGATCCCGCCTCCCCGCCGACGGACCCGGAGCTCACGACCAGCAGGATGAGACCGAAGAAGGCGAGCAGCAGTTCGGGGACGTGGCGACGGCAGGGTTCGAACGGCATGGTATCATCCGGAGAGAAACGCGGTATTCTGTAGGCCCGGCCGCGCCAAGAAGATAGCGCATGAGGGCCGGATCACCGCCAGTGCAGCCTCCCGATGGCAAGCCAGCCGAGAACCCCCGTAACCGCGAGAGCCGTTGCCTGCAGGAGGAATACTGCCGATAATGGCCACCGGCCGGCGATGACGGCCCCCGCAAACGGCCCGGCCGAGAGCCCTACCGAGAAGAAGGTGTTGTAGATCCCGTAGGCGGCGCCCTGCGAGCCCTGGTCCCGGTAGATCCCGGCCATGATCGGCATCACCGGCACCAGGGCGCAGCTCAGCGCGATCCCGAGCGCAAAGACGGCGGCGGCGACCAGCGGCAACGCCGGGGCCTCGATGGCCGCGACGAGCGCGACGCCCGAGAGGAGGAGCCCGGCGCCGATGAGGTGGCGGCTGCCCCCGTGCCGGTCGTAGAACCTCCCGGCCGCCGGCTGGGCGAGGATGGCCGCGGCCGCCAGCACCGCAAACACGACGCCGATCATCGCAGGAGACGCCGAGAAGGCAGTGTGCAGGTAGACCGGGAGGTAGGGGTCCACGACGCCGTAAGTCCCGGAGACCGCGACGACCACGGCTGCACATGCGGCGAGCGGGAGGAGGTTGCCCCGGGGCAGCATCTCTGAGCGCCCCTGCCTGCAGGTACGGACCGGGACGGCGAGGACCGCGAGGCCGACCGAGGCCACCAGCACCGCCGGGATGAGAAACGTCGCGGTGTAGCCCAGGTACTCGAAGAGCAGCCCCCCGACGACCGGCCCGAGGACGGTCCCGAAACCGACGGCCGAGAGCGTGACACCCATCCTCTCCCCGAGCCGGGAAGGTTCGCAGGTATCGGCAAGGAGCGCAAGCCCCGCGGACCAGGTGGCCGCGGCCGACACCCCCTGGACCGTCCGGGCGACGAAGAGGTGCACGACCGTGGTCGAGAGGCCGAAGAGGGCCGTCGCGAGAGCGAGGAGGAGCATCCCGGCGACGATAAGAGGCCGGCGCCCAACCCGGTCGGAGAGGAGGCCCATCGGTATGGAGAAGAGGAGGAGCATGACAGCGTAGACCCCGAAGACGACCCCGATGATCGATTCGTCGACCCCGAGCCGGGGAGCGTACCCGGGGAAGACCGGGATGAGGAGGCCGTAGATCATCATGTCCATGAAGATGACGAGCACGACCAGCACGAGGATGGCGTCCGACGATGTGGCGATGCGGTCCCGGTGCAGCACCCTCGTTGTCATAACAGTATCTCTCCCTGCGGCATGCCGCCGCTTCCTCCCGGTAGGTTGGCGCCGCCAGCATATATCGGTGACAGGAGAGTGCGGCGCCGGAGGGCTGTCTCACAGGTGTCCCCGGTAGTACGCGAGCTCGCGGGTGTAGGGGCGGAACGCTTCGACGAGTGCCTCCGCTTCGTCGTCGGTGAGCGGCCCGCTCCGCCCGGCCGCCGCAAGCGCCCGCACCTCCGCGGGCGTCGAACAGCCGACGATGGCGACAGAGATCTCCTGGGCGAGAGCGTAGCGCACGAGGGTCTCCGGTGTCACCCCCGCATCGGGGACGAGGTAGTTCGCTTTGCCGAGCACCTTCATCCCGATGACCGCGACGCCCTGCTCCTTCGCGGTGGTGAGCGTCGAGGTGAGGAACCCGCCGAGTGCCCCTTCCACGGGGTTTGCGGGCAGCATGACGGCGTCGACCGGCCAGTTCTCCACGGCGTGCGAGAGGACATCCGGGTCGTGGTGCCCCGTCACCCCGATATACCGGACGATGCCCATCTCCTTTGCCTCGACAAACGCCGCAAGGGCGCCGCTCGGCCCCTCGAGTTCCCGGATCTCGGGGAAGGTCCGGATATCGTGGATCTGCCAGAGGTCGAGGGTCTCGATCCCCAGCCTCTGGAGGGTCTCCTCAAGGTCCATCTCGGCTTCGGCATGCAGCCGGCTCGCCGATTTGCTGGCCTGGAATACGGGTGCCCGAAGATCGGGGCTGCTCCGCCAGACCTCGCCGTAGTAGTCCTCGCTCCCGGCGTAGACCTTCGCCGAGTCGAAGTAGGTGATCCCCTGGTTGAGGGCCTCCATGATGACGGCCCGTGCCTCTACGTGCCGCCCGTAGGTCCTCAGGACCCCTTCCCCCCCGAGCCCCACCACCGTGACCTCCTCCCCGGTCTTCCCGAACCTGCGCTTCTCCAGTGCCGCCATGAGCCACCCTATCCGTGCCCGCCTATAAAAACCTTCAGCGCCGGAGCGGGGGAAACAGTTATGCGCCGCGGCCTCCACCGGAATGCATGCCGACGATAGTCTGGTTCAACGTCCCCGCCGCCGAGACCGGGCGGGCGCGGGCGTTCTACGAGGAGGTATTCTCCTGGACGGCGGAACCGTTCCCGGGGATGGAGGGGGCCTTCGAGCTCGCGACGGGCGGGATCGGCGGCGAGATACTCCCGCGGGCCCACCCCGGGGAGCCGATAACGGTCTTTGTCGGTGTCCCTTCGGTCGAGGAGTATACAGGCAGGGTGGAGCGGGCCGGGGGAAGGGTTGCGGTCCGGAAGAGAGCAGTCCCAGGGCGGGGCTACTTTGCCCTCTGCGAGGATACAGAGGGGAACCGGCTGGGACTCTGGGAGGACGACCCGGGGGCGGTGTGAGGAGGACGACATCCCGGGTGGGGAGAGGTGCAGGTGCGAAGATCCCTCACCGGGGAACCCGGCCCCGGAGCCTTCGGTCCCGCATCCGCCATCCCACCACCCCCGCAAGGACGGCGACAACGACCAGGACCAGCAGCCCGATCCCGAGCGCCGGATCCTGCCGGTAGACGTCGATGAGGACGTCGGCACCAAGCGCGATGACGAGGCTGGAGGTGAACGACCCGATGCAGACGCACGAAAAGACCCGGGACTTCTCGAGCCCGAGCAGCCTTCCTAAGATCGACCCGTTCATCGCCCCGGTTCCCTGGAGCGGGAAGAAGACAAAGAGGATGAGCCCGACCGTCGAGAGCCGCCGGAGCCAGGGCTGGGTCTCGGTGTAGTTCCGGGCCACTGCCATTCCACTCTCGAGCAACCGGCCGACGAGCGGGATCTTCAGCGCGAGATCGAAGTTCCAGACGACGAAGAGGGAGACGGCAACGTCGAGGAGGAAGATCACGAGCATAATGAGCCACCAGGGGTAACCCATCAGGATCGCGATCGGGATGATCGTCTCCTTCCCTGCCGGAGGGACAAAGTAGGCGGCGATCAGGCCGGAGAGAATGAGGAACTGCTGGTAGGGCTCAGTCAGGTAGAGCGCCGCAAAGATGGCCGGGATGACGGCGAGTGGAAGGATGAATTTTATGAGGCTGATTAGGCAGGGGTTTTGAAGGAGGGCTTTCCACCGGGCTGGCCCGGGGGCGCTGGTTGTATGGTCCACGGTCATGGGTCGAACTCCCAGGTGGGAGATACTCAGTTCTGATTTGAGGTTTCCAGTTAAATACGTTAGCAGAGAGGGGTCCAGCAGGTTCAAATCTCCGGAGCGTGAGGGTAAGTACGATGGCTCCTGCCCCTGCCGCCCGGCCCCCGCCCCGTATCCTCCCCGCCGTCGAGATCGGCACCCGGGAGAGCGCCCTATGCACGATAGCAAACGTCGGAACCGCGCTTGAGACTCTCCGCGAAGTGAGAAAGCACGTCCGCGGGGACCACAAGCGCCGCCTCGACGACGTGGCGGTGATCCTCCGGGTGGTCGCGCTCGAGGCACAGGCGACCTACGCGATCACCGACGAGGAGGCCCGGGCGTTCATCCGGAAGTGCCGTTCACGGTGAGGTTGCCGGGCCGCACCGGCCCCGTAAGGGCCCGGCCGCCGCCGGGACCGACGTAGTGCAACGATTCCCAATTACCGGCACGCTCAACGGAGGAGAGTATCGATCTCTTTTCACACTATCCGGGGGGGTGCATCTCGTGAGACAGTTTTTCCCCGGTATCCCCACGTACTGCCCCCCTCCGTGGCGATATCCACCACAGTCCAGTGCACGGGGAGAACCCGGGGGAGAACCGGGTCCTGGCTAACTCCTGGACCTCATCTGACCCCTCAGGGAAACCGCCGCCAGCACCATCCCCTGGCACGGCCTTCCCGCTGGCTATCGCCATGGCTGCCCTCGCCCCCGGTGGGGGGGGCGGGGGAGGAGCGCGCAGCGCGGGCGGGGTGGGGGTTGCCGGAGAAGCGTATGGGTATTCTACCTGGGTGAAGCGCGGGCGAAGCGGGGGGACGGAGGGGAGCGCTCCGGGTGGGATGGGACGAAGGCCAGATAGGGTCTGTTCATCTGGAATCGATGCAGTAGTTCCCGGGCGGGATCGTAGCCACCGCTCAGGGTCGCCTTGCCGGGGCAAACGTCCACACTCCCGGGCTCGTGCGCCCCGATCCGGACGCGCATTCGCCGTAAAACCAACCGGAGGCCTCCATACTCCGCCCGGCACCGGCCGCCTCTCCGGTACGGGCAAGGGCCCCGCATGCCGGACCTCCGGAAAATCCGGGCTCACGGGTTACCCGGCAGGTTCGCCCCGTGCCCGACCTTCTCCGGTTCCCGCTGGCAGAGGGTTTAACCCGTTTCGCGCCAACCTCAGGTACGATGAACGAACCGCTTCGCCAGGTCGTCCACCTCCTCTTCGGCCTCGGGATTGCGGGATTTATCCTCCTGTTCGACCGCGACCTCACCCTCTCCACCCTCGTGCTCACCCTCTTTGCAGGGTTCATCCTCTCCGACGCCGTCTCCCGGGGCTACACCATCCCGGTCGTCTCGGCGATCATCGCAAACCTCGAGCGGCGGGACGCGGCACCCGGCCGGGGAGCGCTCTTCTTCGCGCTCGGAGCCCTCTTCTGCCTCGTCTTCTTCGAAAAAGCGATTGTCTTCGATGGGCTCGTGGTGCTCTCGCTCCTCGACAGCGTCACCACCCTTGCCGGCACCCGGTTCGGGAGGACCCGGATCTACAACCACAAGTCCCTCGAAGGGACGCTTGCCGGGGCCACGGTGACGGCGGCGGCCCTCTGTCTCCTCGTCCCGCCGCCGGCCGCCCTCGCGACGGCCGCAGTCGCGGCAGTCGCCGAACTGGTGAGCCCGGTGGACGATAACCTTGTCGTCCCGGTCGTGGCCTGCCTCGCCCTCACGGCGCTGCTCTGAGGCATCACTGAACCCGGCGGTCCAATGACTCCCCGACCCCCCGTTACCGCTCTTTCTCCAACTCACCGTGGAGCGTCAGGTGCTCGCACTCCGGGCAGGTGGCCAGGACCCCACAGGCGAGACAGTCCTCGCCGGTGCAGGGCTGGACCCTGATGGTGACGCTCGTCCGGGGGAACTCCCGTTTGACGTCGGCCTCCACGTGTTTCACGATGCCGTAGGCCTCCTCAAGGGTCGCGGTCCTCGGGACGACCATATGGAGGTCCACGAACCGGTTCGGCCCCGACCGGCGGGTCCGCAGCCGGTGGAAACTGATGACCGCCGTGCAGTGCTCGTTGATGATCTCCCGGATCCGGGCCTCCTCCTCAGGGGGGAGGCTCCGGTCGACGAGGTCCTCAAACGACCGCCTGATCAGGTCGAACGCAGCCTTCAGGATGATGACCGCGACACCGAGCGCGACGAAGGAGTCGAGCATCACAATCCCGGTGAGCTTGATCAGGACAAGTCCCCCCACGACCCCGGCAGAGGTGTAGACGTCGGTGCGCAGGTGCCAGGCATCGCTCTCGAGCGCAATCGACTCGGTCTTCTTCGCCACCGCCATCAGCCGCGAGGAGACGTAGAGGTTTATCCCGGCCGAGAGGAGCATGACGGCGATACCGACCCCGAGCGCATCGACATTCAGCGTCTCCGCGCCCTCGAGGAGGTTTTTTACCGCCTCGTTGATGATCAGGACGGCTGCCACGAGGATCAGGACCGCCTCAAGGAGCCCGGATATGCTCTCGTACTTCCCGTGCCCGAAGGTGTGGCACTCGTCGGGCGGCCGGGCCGACTGCCGGACCGAGAAGTACGCGACGACCGCGGCTATCAGGTCGATTGCGGAGTGGATCGCCTCCGATATGATACCGACCGAGCCGATGGCAACCCCGACAGCCAGTTTCGTCGCGACAAGAAAGGTGTTTGATGCGACCGAGAGGCGGGCGGTCTTCTCTTTAAGCGCGGCGTCCCCCCCGGCGGGAATGACCTCTCCCATAACTGCTCAATATTCGACTCCCGGGGGGATAGGGTTTTTGCCCCCCCGGAGGGGACCTCAGTCCACCGTCAGGATGATGAGCGAATCGGTCCCCTCGCGCCCCGGCGATATCCCTTCGGTCAGCACCACGCGCTCCCCCGGTTTGATCAGCCCGGAGTCCCGGATCGAGTCCAGGATCGCCCCGTGCCAGTACTCCTTCTCGCTGCTGATCAGGAACGGATGGACCCCGTAGGAGAAGGCCAGGAACTTGAGGGTGGTGGGGCTCCTGGTGAACGCGAGGATCCAGGCCTCAGGCTTGAACCGCGATATGCTCCGGGGGGTGTTCCCGGAACGGGTGGGCGTCAGCACGTACCTGATGCCGAGCGCGTCCATCGATTCGATGACGTTGAGGGAGACGACATCGTTGATGGTGATCCCCTCCCGGCCTTTTCCCTTCCTGAAGTAGTCGACCAGGTTGCGCCCGGGCCCGAGGGTTGACCGCTTCTCCTCGGTCGAGCGGGCGATCTTTGCCATCATCGCGACCGTCTCGACCGGGTACTTCCCGATGGACGTCTCCTCGGAGAGCATGACGGCGTCCGTCCCATCGAGGATGGCGTTTGCGACGTCGGTCACCTCCGCCCGGGTGGGCCGGATGTTGTCGGTCATCGAGACGAGCATCTGGGTCGCGGTGATCACCGGTCGGCCGAGGATGTTCGCCTTCTGGATGATCCGCTTCTGCACCGCCGGGACATCCTCGATCGGAGTCTGGACCCCGAGATCGCCCCGGGCGATCATCACCCCATCGGTCTCCCCGAGGATCTCGTCGATGTTTGCAAGCGCTTCCTGCCGCTCGATCTTTGCTATCACCCGGATGATCTTTCCCGCCCGGGCCGCGTGCTCCCGGGCTCGCCTGATATCCTCCGCCCGCTCGATGAACGAGATCCCGAAGGTATCGATCCCCTCAGAAAGCCCGAAATCGATGCACTCAAGGTCCCGGTCGGTCACGGCGCTGAGCGCAACGATCCCCCCGCCGCCGACGAGACTGACGCCCTTGCGCGAGAGCAGCGTGCCGCCGATGATCACCGTCGCCCTGACATCCTTCCCGGCGACCTCATCGACCCTGAGTTGGAGGAACCCGTCGTTGATGAAGACGGTGCACCCCTCAGAGACCAGATCGGGGAACCGCTCGAAGTCAACCGGGATCCGGGAAGGATCGTCAGACGCCGGCGCGGCGGTGAGGGTGATGGTTTCGCCCTTCTGAAGTTCCACGGGCTCCACCGCGAGGTCGCCGAGCCGGATCTTCGGTCCCGGGAGGTCGATTAAGATCGTGACCGGGAGCCCGGCGTCCTCGGCCGCCATCCTGATGGTTCGTATGTTCTCCCGGTGCTCCTCGAATGTTCCGTGGGAGAGGTTGAGCCGGGCGACGTTCATGCCGGCGCGGACCAGGTCGGCGAGCACCGCCCGCGAGTTTGACGCCGGCCCGATTGTGCATACAATCTTGGTCTTGTGGTCGGGCAGGCTCATCCGCTTCCGTTTTGCCTGTTCTGATATGCGCTGCAGAGCCTCTTCGAGCATCATGTAATAACCTCCGGTGCGACACCCAATTAAACTTCTCACCGAGTTATGCAAAAACGAGGTCAGGGTTTTTCTCACTCAAAGGGCCGGTTCCCGGCCGGGCCAGGTGCTCTCCGGCTCCCGCACCGGGGTCACCCCGAGCGTCCGCCCGCTCTCCGCGCTGTACTCCCCGATACGCCGGCGAACGTGCTCGACCATCCCCCCGGTGGTGATGATGAGCGAGTTCTCCCCGATGAGGGCTTTTAAGATGCACTTGTCGATGACCCCGTAGGTGTAGTCGAGGAGGATCCGCTCCCGGTTGGCGAACTCCTTCGCGCGGGTGCCCATCGCCCCGACATGCTCGACCGCGCCCTGCTCCACGAGCGCCCGGACGCCGGCGCCGCCGATCCGGTCGGCGTCGCAAAGGTAGATCGTCCCGGGCTCGTCCCGGTCGGGGACGTGGCCGTGCATCGCCCGCTCGATCCGGTCGGTGAACTCGAGCACGCTTTTCGGGGGAACATCCTCGGCGAGGACGCCTCGGAGACCGAGCTCGTTGTAGAGGTCGAGGAGGGCCGGCGGTTTTAAGCGGGCGGCCGCAAGGAGGTTGTGGTCCGAGAAGACCTCCTCCGGCGGGCCCCGGGCGAGGACGCTCCCCCGCTCCATGAGGATGACCGAGTCGGCCCAGCGGTAGGCGAGCTCGACGTCGTGCGTGGATATGAGCACCGTCCGGCCGGAGGAGGCAAGTTCGTCGAGGAGTTCCATGACCTCCTCGGAACTCGCTGGGTCGAGAGTGTTTGTCGGTTCATCGAAGACGAGGACCGCAGGTTCCATCGCGAGGATGCCGGCGATGGCGACCCGCTTCTTCTCGCCGCCGGAGAGGTGGTGGGGCGGCCGCTTCTCGTAGCCGTGGAGCCCGACGTAGCCGAGCGCACTCCTGACCGTCCGCCGTACGGCGTCGGGGGGGAGGCCGAGGTTCACCGGCCCGAAGGCCACGTCCTGTTCGACGGTCGGGGCGATGATCTGGACGTCCGGGTTCTGGAAGACAAACCCGACCCGGCGGCGGAGGCCCCGGAGACTCCGGTTGTCGTAGGCGAGCGACCGGCCTTCGAATCTGACCTCGCCCGATGTCGGCCGGAGCATGCCGTTGAGCATGAGGAGGAGCGTCGATTTTCCGGCGCCGTTCGGGCCGACGAGAGCGGTCTTTGACCCGGCGGTGATCGTGATGCTCACCCCGGAGAGGGCCGGAGCGGGACCATTTGGGTAGGTGTAGGTGACGTTATCGGTTTCAAGCAGTGGTGTCATATGAGCAGCGGACCTCCGGTCTTGAGCGATACTGCGAGCACGGCCCCGAGGTAGACGAGGGCCACCGCGAGAGCGGGGTAGGAGATCGGCCGGGCGTCGCCGGGGATACCGAGTTTTCCGTCATAACAGCGTGCGTCCATCGCGAGCACCAGCGCCTCGCCGCTCTCCCAGGTGCGGAGGAAGAGCGCCCCCGCGAGCATCCCGAAGGAGTTCACCGACTCCCTGAACCGGCCGTATCCGAGGCGCATCACCTGCGAGCGGTATATCTGGCCGGCCTCCTCGATGAGGATGAAGATGAACCGGTAGATGAGCATGGCAAGGTCGATGAGGACGGTCGGCACCCCGAGTCTCCTGAAGATATCGAAGACCTCAGTCATCGGCGTCGTGAGCGCGATGAAGTAGAGCGAGCACATGCCGCCGAAGACCCGGGCAAGGAGGAGGACGGCAAGGTTCGCGCCGTCGGCCGTGACCGCGAGGGGGAGGCCGGGGACCTCAAAGAGGACCGTTCCGCTCCCGGTGATGAAGAGGATGACGGCGATGCTCATCACCGCAAACGAGACCGGGATGAGGAGAAGGCGGGCGTAGACCCGGGGAGGGATGCGGGCGAGGGCGAGGATGGCGACGGAGAGCGAGACCGCAACCAGCAGGGGGGCGACGGGGCCGGGCGACGAGACGCAGAGGAGGATGCTTGCAAGCCCGAGGAAGAGTTTGAGGCCGGGGCTTGTCTGCCGCAGAGCGTTTGTCTGGGCAAAGTCTTCGAGCACCTCGTACATATTCACATCCTCCATACCCTGGTTCGCCGGGTTACCAAAAAAATCAGGCGGTTTTCCTGCTGCCCCGCCAGTAGCCGAAGATGTAGCCGATGACGACCGCGCCGATGGCGGCCTGCAGGGCAAAGAGGAGCGACTCGATCTCACCGCTCGGGGGTTCCCAGAAGGGATCTACCCAGGGTTCGTAGCCCGAGGCCTCGATGAGGTCGGCGGCGTTGCCGTCGGCCCCGCCCCAGGCCTCCTCCCCGGATGCGCGGATCGCGGCGTCCTGGTACAGGAAGACGGCGGCAAAGACGACGATCAGCGCGGCGACCGCGATCTCCATGCCGTACTTCATGCCGAGGCCTCCCGGAGTTTCCTGACGGTGCTCTCGGAGAGGAGGTTTAAGCGGGTGAGGATCTCGGGTTTGACCTGGACGATATACTTGAAGACCAGCGCAATGACCGCGCCCTCGATGATGGCGAGCGGGATCTGGGTGACGGCGAAGATCGCGGCGAAGGCCGAGAACGCCCCGAAGAACCCGGCGGTCCCGGGGAACGCAAGCGCAAGCTGGATCGAGGTGACGACGTAGGTGAAGAGGTCGGCGAGCGCTGCGGCGACAAAGACCGTCGCGTAGGTGTTCGCGCCAACGCGGGTCCCGGCCTTATAGATGGCGTAGGCGACGGCCGGACCCGCGATCCCCATCGAGAAGACGTTCGCCCCGAGGGTGGTGAGCCCGCCGTGCGCGAGGAAGACCGCCTGGAAGACGAGGACGATCAGCCCGAGGACCCCGGCGATGCAGGGGCCGAAGAGGACGGCGCCGAGTCCGGTCCCCGTGGGGTGGGAGCAGCTCCCGTTGAACGAGGGGAGTTTAAGCGAGGAGAGAACGAAGACAAACGCGCCTGCGACAGCAAGGAGCGGCAGGGCTTCTCGTTTTTCCTGTACAAGTCTGTTCACCTGGTAGAGACCGATGACGAGGAACGGCAGGGAGACGAGAAACCAGACCTGCCACCAGGGACTTGGTAAGAATCCTTCCATGATATGCATGATATCCACCTGGAGACCGCCGTACCGGCGTGTCATCCAAATTTAATTGTATTAATGTAAATTAATCTGATGTATCGAGGTTATCTCAGGTCATATTTATCTCCTGCGGTATTCAACACTACTGGAACGATATGCGCCCGATCCCACGAATTGTCGTCGCCGGAACCCACAGCGGCTGCGGCAAGACTACGCTTGCAAGCGGGCTGATGGCGGCGCTCGCCGCCCGAGGGCTCGCCGTCCAGCCCTTCAAAGTGGGCCCGGACTTCATCGACCCCACGCATCACTCGGCCATCTGCGGCAGGACGTCGCGCAACCTCGACCCCTTCATGATGGGGGAGGCGGTGGTGCGGGAGACGTTCGTCCGGGCCTCCGCCGGAGCCGACGTCGCCGTCGTCGAGGGTGCGATGGGGCTCTACGACGGGCTCGAAGGAAGCGACACCGCGAGCACGGCCCACGTCGCGAAGATCCTCGACGCTCCGGTTCTCCTCGTGGTGGACGCAGGGGGCGCGTCAAGGAGCGTGCATGCGATGGTCCGGGGGTATGCAGGGTTCGACCCGGACGTCCGGGTCGCCGGGGTCATCTTCAACCGGGTCGGGAGCGCCCGCCACCTGGCCATGATCGAGGCCACGCAGAGCCTCCCCGTCTACGGGGGGGTCCCGCGGAGGAAAGACCTTGCTGTCGGGAGCCGGCACCTCGGCCTCGCTATGGCGGCCGAGACCGGGGTGCTTGGGGGGTTCGGGGCGGTGGTGGAGGAGACCTGCGATCTGTCCGGGATCATGGACCTTGCGCGATCGGCCCCGCCTCTCCCGGCGCCGTCCGAGACCCGGGACCGGCCGGAGGCCCGGGTGCGGGTCGGCGTCGCGAACGATGCAGCATTCTGCTTCTACTATGCCGACAACCTCGACCGGCTCGCGCGGGCCGGGGCGAACCTGATCTTCTTCTCGCCGATGACCGATCGGCTCCCGGAGGTGGATGCGCTCTACCTCGGGGGTGGCTACCCGGAACTCCACGCGGCGGCGCTCGCGGCTTCCCGATGCCGGGACGACGTGCGGCAGGCGGCCGATGACGGTATGCCGGTCTACGCGGAGTGCGGCGGGCTCATCTACCTCACGGAACGGCTCGCGACCAGCGACGGCGACTACCCGATGGCGGGGGTCCTCCCGGCGGCGGCAGTGATGACCGACCGGATCCAGGGTCTCGGCTACGTTGAGGCCCGGGTGGTCGGCGGGGCCCCGGTCCTCGCACCGGGCTCCACCTTCCGGGGCCACGAGTTCCACTACTCACGCCTCGACTGCGCCCCTGACGCGAGGTTCGCCCTGGAACTCCTCCGGGGCCGGGGGATCGACGGCGGCCGGGATGGACTTACCGCGCAGAACGCGGTCGGCCAGTACACCCACGCCTACTTCCCGGAAGAGTTTGCCGGGACGCTGGTGCGGGCCGCTGCGGCATACCGGCGGTCGTAGGGCGAAAAGGGGTTAGGAGGTTGTGTTGCCGGTGACGACGACGGTCCCGGTAAACCCGGATGTCTGTGACATGTAGGAGTAGTTGTCCGATGCGGTGAAGGTGTAGTTATACGAGTCGCCCGGCTGGAGCAGCCCCGAGTCGAAGTATGCCGCCTGCCCGGTCGCCGTGACGGTCTCGTTCGTGGCGGCGTCGTTGGTCCAGGTCACCGTGGTGCCCGGGGAGATGGTGAGCGTATCCGGTACAAAACCGCTATCGGTGATGGAGACGGTCTCGCCGCCGGCTGCCGGCGGTCCCGGCGGGGTCTCCGTCACGTTCGCGGCGGCGGTCGTTGGGGTTGCTGTGGTGGTCCCGGTCTCCATGGGCGTCGCCGTCGTCGCCGGGGTCCCGGTCGTCGTTGTTGCCATCGGGGTCTCGGTTGTCGTTGTTGCCACCGGGGTCTCGGTCGTCGTTGTTGTCACCGGGGTCTCGGTGACACCCGGTGTTGTTGTGCCGGGGGTCACTGTCTCGTTGCCCGTCGGCTGCACACACCCTGCGATCATGATGCTCGCGATCACCATGAGGGCAAGGATACCAAACATTCTCTTCATGGGGTGGACGATACCTTTTAGCGTAAATAAAGTTTACCCCCGGTGCGAAAATCGGAATGCAGGGTAAACGTGTGCCGGGAGGGTGCTACTTCCGGCCGTTCTGCCATCCTGCCGACAACGCCGGCCCATAGGCAGATAAGCACCCTTTAAGGCGTCCGATCCCCGGATGACGGGCCATGTGCCCGGGTAGAGAGATATCGACCCCGTCGCCGGATGGCATTCCCAATCCGGCCCGGTGCGGGGGGTGCCGCACTGATCGGGCGGTCAGGTGGCGCCACCTCGATCCGTTTCCCCTCCTCCCCGGCGTGTCAAGCGGGGTGAACCGGATCCGGCGGAGAGCCGGGGTTCTAAAACGTCAGCCGGCTCACTCTCCGGACTGCTAATCGGCATAGGGTGGTATCCGGAGAGAATGTGCATCCGGGGGCCGTTTTCAGATATCCTTCCCGCTGTTTCCCGGCCCTCGTGCCGGGACCAAAAAAGGGGTTGCTGGATTACTTCCGCATCATGAGGAAGTAGCCGGCTGCTATGATGATGGCAATCACAGCAAAGATCGCGAGGATCATCGTCATGGGCAGCCCTTCAGCGGGCTGATCCCCGGACGGCGTCGTTGTTGTCGTCGTCGGGGTCGTGGTCGCCGTCTCGGTCGGGGTGGGGGTCGTCACCGGCTCGGTGAAGAGCGCGTAGATGCTGAAGTGCGTCACCCGGATCTCGACGGTCCTCGTGCCCGGG
>Ga0208462_1000824_pt1 | contig 25821 bp, 24 predicted proteins | sample AD_SCU001_MetaG_FD_184452 | JGI IMG/M metagenome (GOLD analysis project Ga0208462, IMG submission 184452) | Active sludge microbial communities of municipal wastewater-treating anaerobic digesters from China - AD_SCU001_MetaG (SPAdes) (version 2) | ecosystem: Engineered > Bioreactor > Anaerobic...
ACGCTTCAGGATCTGGAGAGTTTCAATCCACGCCCCCGCATGGGGGGCGACCTGCGGCATTATTCCGGCGGCGCCAGGAGGTACGTTTCAATCCACGCCCCCGCATGGGGGGCGACTTTCGTAGCGATAGATAGAGACTTGTTAACGCATAGTTTCAATCCACGCCCCCGCATGGGGGGCGACCTCAGTTTCCAGCACAAGAGCGTGGTGCAAGGCAGTTTCAATCCACGCCCCCGCATGGGGGGCGACGCGAAACCCAAGGGTTTGCCGAACTTGTTTACAAGTTTCAATCCACGCCCCCGCATGGGGGGCGACCCCTGGCGTTCAGGCCTGTAGCAACGGCATACCTGTTTCAATCCACGCCCCCGCATGGGGGGCGACGTGCTTATAGATCCCTATAGCGGGGAGATTATAGTTTCAATCCACGCCCCCGCATGGGGGGCGACTGGATACGAACCGCGTCCACCATTCGGGGATCTGTTTCAATCCACGCCCCCGCATGGGGGGCGACGGTCATGCCTGAATTGACGCTTCAGGATCTGGAGAGTTTCAATCCACGCCCCCGCATGGGGGGCGACCTGCGGCATTATTCCGGCGGCGCCAGGAGGTACGTTTCAATCCACGCCCCCGCATGGGGGGCGACTACCGCGAGCGTGCGGTCAGCCCAAACGTTGTTCCAGTTTCAATCCACGCCCCCGCATGGGGGGCGACGGATCCGAAACTTTTGTTCTTTCAATGTAAGCCTGTTTCAATCCACGCCCCCGCATGGGGGGCGACCTGGGCGAGATCTGGGCCATCAAGTACGGTCCCAGGTTTCAATCCACGCCCCCGCATGGGGGGCGACGACCCCCTTCTCCCAACGAAGGAGGGTATGCAAGGTTTCAATCCACGCCCCCGCATGGGGGGCGACTTCTCCCATAAGCCCCATTCCGCCAGCCATGGGGTTTCAATCCACGCCCCCGCATGGGGGGCGACTTAAAGCATCCTCATCAGGGGTCTGCCACCACGTGTTTCAATCCACGCCCCCGCATGGGGGGCGACCGGGAGCGATCATCAGTTTCATCACCGGTTTGGCGTTTCAATCCACGCCCCCGCATGGGGGGCGACAGGCAGAACCCACGGAGCCTGAGACAGGGGGCGAGGTTTCAATCCACGCCCCCGCATGGGGGGCGACGATCGTGGACTCTTTACTCACCTCGCACTGCTCGTTTCAATCCACGCCCCCGCATGGGGGGCGACCGGACGCTCATCATCCACTCCGTCTGGATCCCTAGTTTCAATCCACGCCCCCGCATGGGGGGCGACCCTTACCGATACCGGTCTGGACGCTGATGAATTCGTTTCAATCCACGCCCCCGCATGGGGGGCGACTTGAACTGGGCCGCGGTCATGCCGGCCACAGCCGCGTTTCAATCCACGCCCCCGCATGGGGGGCGACTGGTTATCTCCAGCGAGGCCTCCACCCCTGTCGGGTTTCAATCCACGCCCCCGCATGGGGGGCGACCATCGTTCACGAACGCTCTCACGGGGCGCTCCTCGTTTCAATCCACGCCCCCGCATGGGGGGCGACCATCCGAGGCCTATCCGAAGACAACCGACGGCGCGTTTCAATCCACGCCCCCGCATGGGGGGCGACGCGGAGGTGCGCGTATGAGGGGAGGTGGTATCTCGTGTTTCAATCCACGCCCCCGCATGGGGGGCGACCGCCGTAAATCAGGTGGGAGACTGGCTGGATAGCGTTTCAATCCACGCCCCCGCATGGGGGGCGACATATCCGCTTGTCGGCAGCCATAACACGGACGGAGTTTCAATCCACGCCCCCGCATGGGGGGCGACGAAGCTCCTCCTGTCCCTCGTCCGAGGGGTCGTAGTTTCAATCCACGCCCCCGCATGGGGGGCGACTTGGCTACTTTACGGACGCCAAGGCAAGCCTGGAGTTTCAATCCACGCCCCCGCATGGGGGGCGACTGTGTTAACTTCCTAGCTGATTTCTTGGGCTTTTTCTAAACGCCATTCGCGAAACCATGAGTATATTCTCTCCTAAAGGACCTTCGAAAATACAAAAACAAAAAAGTCCTTAGATTATCAAGGTCTTACTGGTTGCGCGAATCGCCCGGGTATTGCTCTACTGCTAGGGGTTCGCAGAATACTAAACAACAAGGGAACCCTCCGGATTATATCCCGGTTTTGAACCCTGGTGTTCAACCCTGTTTTTCCAGTTCTTCCCCAGATAATAATAGCGCAGGCTGTCTTTCTCGGGGTCAAAGATCAATTCAAGTTGGTTCTTTAAAGTAACCCATTGGGATGGATCAACCAAGCATTCAAAGACCGAATTCTGGACCCTCTGCCCGTAATTCTCACAGGCTTTTGAAACCTTGCGGAGTCTCCTTTTTCCTTCAAGGGTTTCAGTATTTACATCGTAAGCCACAAGAACCATCATCGCGCATCACCTCGTTATTCCTACCTCCATCGGAAGGGTGGATATCCGCCAATGTCTCCTCTCAAATGCCGTGCTAGTAGAAGGGCTTGTGTGTAAGGAATAAGTCCCAAAGGAATTTTTTCTTCAATAAAAGGATGTGTTATTTCATCCTGCTTTCTCTGCTGATAGGAGACGATGACTGTCTTACGGGTTTCGTCGTCCATTACCACTCCACCGCTTTCCGTTATCAAAAAACCGGCGGAGTTTATCTGCCTGCGATTGATAAGGGTCAAAACCAGCCTATCAGCCAGAACCGGCCGGAGTTCTTCCATGATATCGAGTGCCAGGCTTGGCCTTCCTGGTCTATCCCGGTGTAGGAAGCCAGCCTGAGGATCCAGGCCGACTGATTCAAGCGCGCTTACAACATCGTGACACAAGAGGGTGTAAACAAACGAAAGCAGGGCATTTACCCTATCGAGAGGGGGCCTGCGATTCCGACCATTGAAGTGGAAAGAATCTCTTTCCGCTGTAATCAGTGCTCCGAAGGAAGAAAAATAACACCGGGCGGCTTCTCCCTCTTTTCCTCGCAGGCAATCAAGATCAAGGGGGGATCGCAATTCTTCGAGAATCCGGTTCAACATTTGAGCTGTATTAGATAGATTATCGTTTGCCGGTATATGATCCTCTCTTAATCCCCTTTGAACCACCTGCCTGCAGTTGGCTATCTTCGCAACAATAATATTCTGTGCAATTCCCGCAGAAGCGTACTGATCTTCATTTGTTCGATATTGAGATTTCCGGAGAAGAATATTCCCTGAAACCCTACCTGTAGCCCTTGCAAGAAATTTCCCGTGCTCGGTACAAAAAGAAAGGCCAACACCCCTCTCGCAGCAAAAACCCATCAGGAAGGGGCTGCAGGAGACCTGTCCAAAGCAGACTATCCCTTCAAGTGTATGGATAGGCAACCGGAGCTTTGTCTCATCTTCCACACGTACCAGAACCGTTTCGTCCTTTTTTGACAGATACGCCCCTTGTGTTGTCACAAATAGAGTGTTTAGTAGTTTTCTCATCAATCCTCGTCCTCTCTGAAGAAATTATTCATATACGAGGACAACTTCCGCTTTGAGCAGTTCACTTCAGGGAGGCAGAGGTCCTTCATGGAGCATCGTTCACACTTCGAGCCAAGTTCCGGAGGAGGGGTTTGTCCTTTGCCTATTAGCGAATGGAGTTCATTCGCCGTATCTGTAGTAAGTTTCCTGATCTCACTACAAAAAGGAACTATTGTTCTGCGTCTTGGAAGGCCGTAGAACAGCGCCCCTTCCGGGATTGACAAACCAAGCATTTCCTCCAGGCAGATAGCCTGCGCGCAGAGCTGGATTTCATCACATGAACCCGTCTTCTGGCGACCTCGCTTGTATTCAACTGGAAAAGGGCGCCAGGTTCCCTTTACCCCTGGTAGTTTGATACCTTGCCCCGGTTCTTCCGGGTGAAATTCAACAATATCGGCAATACCGGAAAGGCCAAGAGTCAAGGACCGCAAGGGAAGGGAGCGCGTTATTCTCACTCCCTCCCGCATCTCGGTCTTACCGTCGTGGGCTTTTTCGTGAAGAAGGCGACCTTCTGCCGTGTATCGGTTTTCTGCCCACGCCTGCTCAATGTGAATCAGCGCACACTGACGTTTGCAGAAAGACAGGTGCTGTAGGGCTGAAATGGGCAGAAGTTCGTCTTCTTTGTACATTTTTTGCCCCTACTATCAGCCGGAGACCTTTATTACTTTGAAGGTTTCTTTTACTGGTTGCCCGTCCAGCAATATCCGGTAATCGGAAAAACTACGAGCAGGCCCCCCAGTTGTTCGTTCACAGGTTACCCGAGCAAATAATTCTTGGGCAGATTTGTTGCCTAGTGCTGTATCGTGTTCGAAAACAATCACTCCACGGGTGCTCATCAACCCCCGGGCTGCTGATCTGTCGTGTTCAAACATATTTTGTAGGGCTTCCCAGAATAAATCGAGATCTTCCTGGGAGAAGCCTGTCTGGTCGGCAAGATGCGCCGAGACAAATCCATGTGATCTGTAAAGCCCATAGGGGACCGTAAACTTGCGACCCATGGTCCGATTGTCGCCGCTCTGTTTTTCTGCTTCTGCTTCTGTAGCTACAGCCATACGGGTGATACTGTGTTCTAGAGCAACAATCGGTTCAACAGAACGGGCAAAGGTCATTTGAACTGGGCCGCGGACCTGGCCAGCGTTCTTTCCAGTGCTCATAACGGCACCAAAAGTTCTAATGTCATAGTATTTTCTAGACATCCATTTCCTGGCAGCTTCCGTTTTCTCTCCCTTCTCCTTATTTTTGACTTCATCTTGTTCATGAGCTTCATCAATAAACTGGTTCAAGATTCCTTTTTCCTTGATGAAAATATCGAAACCATCTATACCCTTCCTGGTAATCTGAACAAGATTCCTGACTTTTCTTTTCAAACAAACGTCTGTTACTAGCCCCATGCCCGTCTCCGCATCGATCCTGGGAAGATTTCCTGCATCCGGATCGCCATTTGGGTTCCCGTCCTGTACATCGAAAAGGAAAACAAAATCGTATCTGCTATTGATCTTGCTCATGATGAACCTCCTCACTGTTGATGGTTGCAACATCTTCTTTAACATTCTTTTTGAAGAATTCCTGGCGTTGGTGGTAATAACCGATACCGAAGAAAGCCTGTTCCTCAAGCGTCAAGTGTTTAGGGAACTTGTCGATTTCACTAACTATTTCTCCAATTTCTTTCTCGAAGTAAACCTTTCTACCAGTTCTTTCAAGTTTTGATAGGTGATGGTTTTTCAGTTTGAGGAGTTGAGAAAAAACCGTCACGGGGCTAGAGGAGGCTGCTCCGTAATACCTGTCCCTGATCGTCGCGCTTATTCCAGGGTTCGCCTCCTCCTGAACTTTTTCAAGCACTGCGAAAAGTCGGCCCAGGCGATAACCCTCATTCTTGTTATCTCTGTCCAAAGCCACTTGTATCACCTCTCTTTCTGAATATTTAGGGGATCTGTTTATCCAGGCCTTGAGGATACCGGCGCGTGCCCTGGTTACATGCCTCTCCGCCCTTATCCGTCTTATGCATTGTTGCACAAGGGTTATCGGGTAAGGGGTCCCATCAAGAATGCTAGTAACAAGATGAGAGGAAAGATTAGGGGGGACATTGTCCATTTTGTATTCCAGGGCTGTCGAACGAACCATCCTGTTCAAAGACAAATGTTCGGGTTCATTTGGTCCATGAACGATTTGAATGTCTTCGAAATGTCTTGCTATCTTTTCTGCAAAAATTCTAGTTGTACCTGTTTTCCAAAAACGGACAGAAATCCGAGCGGCATTAGGAGCTAACCCAAGTACATAAAAACGGTTGTCATCCGGCAAGCCCATGTTGCCTGATCTTATGGCCTCAAAGAGTCCTTTTACAGCTTGAACTCCCCTGTCGGGATCATCCTTAGGGGGGTCTTCCAAAAACCACTGAAATTCGCTCTCTAAGTCGTACTTAGGGCTGTCTCTTTTCTGGCTCCAAAAGACAATTGTGGCGTCTCCAACAGTAGTCTTGTTATGTGAATCCTTGCCCAGCAAATGATTTAGGGCGGTTGTATAGCAGAAAGTTGCCTTTTCCCCGATCGGGGCATTTAAACCTTGTTCTTTACCAAATGATCTGAATGAATTGAGATTAAACGAAACTATCGATGCACCTTGGGTATTTGTTCCTCTAACACCTTTGATTGAGGGATGAAGTTGAGCTATTGGTGATCTTTCCCCTGTGACCAAGCAAGCTTTTTCATATTCCTTGCTACCTTCGTTTTTCTTTCTCTTTTGAAAAACTTCTCTAACCGAATCACAGATCGTAGCATCTTCAGATCCCTCAATTTTGAAAGCAACAAAGGCATTAGACTGAAGTGCTTCTTCCCAAATTGGAAGATATTCCTTTTTGGATTCAATTTGTTTAACAGGATCGTTGTCTAAAAAGTCCTTAAGAACTCTTAAGGATTTAATTTTAGCCAAAGAGTCGGCACCAAGCTCTTTTTGAATCCTATCTTTGAATTCACTATGCCTTATTTCAATATCTTCTCTTCCTCTGGGGTTGGCACCAAGCGCATATTCCAAGTTATCCCATAGGAAGTAAGCTTTTATACCCACTGTTCTTTTCTCGCCCTGGGGCACCAGAAACCGCTTCGCCCTAAGTTTTTTACCTTCCCCTTCTCTTGTGTCTTCGATGGCCTGAAATTCTCCTTGTTCACTCAGCACAATCAAAAAAGGGATCTCTTTCCATTCCCAACCCTGAGGAGCAAGGCTCTCATCTGAATTAGCAGCCTTTCTGTCATAGTATTCGCAGAGCGCCTGAAGGATCATCGAAACACCTCCCCTCCATCCCAATCGGGAACATGAATCACTCCGGATTCAAGCTTTGCCCTGAAAAAGGCTGGTTGGGGGTCCATTTCGTTAGTGAAATCGACGTCGTAAAGCATAAAACCCAGTTCCCTGGTTTCTGCTATAGGTGCAGGTTCTTCCTCGGGTGTTTCCACAAAACGAAAACCGCAACTGAATTCTCGACATCCAAGATAGGGCTGGTTAAAACACTGACCCTTTCGGACTCTACGTTCGAACATGGCGTTGTATTTACCCGGGTTCTCGTTCTTTTTCAGATCCTGTCTCTCTTCTTCAGAGACCAGATCATCGAGCACTTCTGTTGATACTCTTTTCCGACGATCGGGCGGGACAAACACAAGATCAGCATGCAGTCTGTATCGGACATCACGGAGGAAAAGACCTGCTCTTTGTTGCCTGTTATCTTCGATAAAAATCCCCTCTGAACGAGGGCTAATGATAGTACCAACCTCGTTCCTTCTTACAGAAATCCACCGAATGGGATTAAGAACTTCAATTTTTCTGATTTTCCACTGAATAGCAGGTTTCCAGAAAATTGCCTCGAAGATCCCTCTCGCTGCTGAGGGTGTGATCACATCGTAACTGACCCGCTCAACCTTCATTTCCGGTCGCGTAAAGCATGCGTAATCACCTTTGACCTCGATACAGAATGTTTTGTCAAAAAACTCTTCCAAAACAAAACCTCCTTTCTCTTAATGATTCAACAAACGTGAACGTCTTTCATCCATTCACCCTCCTCCCAGATGAGACCTAATCCTGGTTTGTAAAGCCCGTCGCCAGCCTGGATGCTGAAACCGTGAACCTCCTCGATATAACCCAGACCAATAAGCTTCTGCCAGAGGGGATAAGGAATGTTTACTGTAAAACGCTGTAGTTTACGCAACCGGGATTTGTTTGGTCCAAATTTTTTCAGTTCTTCTATGATCTCGCGGCTATCGCGCGTTCTGCCTTTATACCAGATTATGACCGGTTTCTGTTTCGTGTTGTCGATAAGGTTGAAATCACGTGAAAAGGTTCTGAACTGAAACTTGAACTCATCCGCTTCCTTTTTTAATCTCCTTTCGAAATCGGGCTTGTCCAGATCATTGATAGAAGCAAAATAATTTCTGAAATAATCCCTAAAAAGTTCCGGGCTTAGTTCATTAACAGATTTGTTTCTAATGAGCGTCCTTGCTGCATCTTCTCCTTTTCTTAACAAACCTGGGGGAGCGGGTTTAGAAGGTGAAAAAACAACAACCTGACCCATTTCCCCCTTGTAGCAAAGTTTGCCTTCACGGTTACACCTTCCAGCAGCCTGAGCGATAGAATCCATTCCGCTCATAGCTCTGTATACGACCGGAAAATCAATATCTACTCCGGCCTCTACAAGCTGGGTGCTTATCACTTTTATTGGCACACTATCGGAAAGTTTTTTCTTAATATCAGAGATAACTTCACTTCGTTCTTCACCGCACATGAGAGCTGAAAGGTGAACGGTCCCTTCTGGCATTAATTTGTGAAGATCCCGGCAATCTCTTCTGGTGTTGACAATACAGAGAACTTGTTCGTAGCTGTTGAGTTCTTCTGAGATTTCTTTCCAGGTTGATACCATGTCCGGTTCGGGAAGTTTTATCTCTACGCGCTTCAGATCTTTGTAAAGAGATTCTGGATCATCAATGATTTCAATGCATTCTGGAATCCCCTCGAATTTTGTCTGGCTGGAACCAACGGTTCCTGAAAAGGCAGGTTGAGTCGCAGTACAGAATAAAACCGTCACACCATAATCCTCTACCAAGACCTTGAGTACTGAAAGAATGGGCTTAAGGTACTCCGGCGGCAGCATCTGGGCTTCGTCAAGGATTACTACGCTGTTAACCAGATTATGAAGCTTTCGACAGGAGGAGGGTTGGCTGGCAAAAAGCGATTCAAAGAGTTGAACATTTGTTGTTACGATTATCGGAGCATCCCAGTTTTCTGAAGCGAGGCGATTCTTGGCCGTTTCATTTTCTGGATCAAGGTTGCTATGATGCTCGATGACAGCCCCTTCTCCGAAAAGATGTTCATCTTTCCTCATGCTCAGAATTGATTCATCCATATCTGTACCATATTTCAACACTTTTGCCGTCTGCTCTATGATGCTTGTGAATGGTATTGCCATAATTACACGCTTTTTCCCTTGCGAAAGGGCATGTTCCAAAGCAAAAGCCATGGAAGAAAGGGTCTTACCTCCACCTGTGGGGACTGTCAGAGAAAAAAAGCCGGGAGGAAGCGAGGATTTTTCACGACAGAGATCAAGAACCTCTTCTCTTTTCAGGTTGATAGGTGATTTGTTTGACTGGGAAACCTTCATATCCATGAAGGAATCGAATCTCGCTTTCAGTTCAGATAGAGTAGGGTAGCCTTGGCGTTCTTCAGATTTTGCAGGATCCATGAATTCTTCTGTGTCAAGATAGTCTGCATCCACCAGGCAAGAGAAAAGCATTCTAACCCAGATATGCTGATTTTCGTCTTTCTTGTTGCCTTCGCATTTTTTCTTAAAAACAGGGGTTGATTTGGGGAAGGAGGCTGAGAGGAACTTGAGGGTTTCAGGATTCTTTTTGATTTCGCCCAGCTCATCGGTTCGAAGAGTCCCATTTAGTGAGTCATAAATTCTGTTCTGTAAATCACCCCCCGCATCATCGGGATACCAGTCTGTAAGTCCTGCGTGATGCCCTGCAATTGGGTAACCGAAAATACGAGCTATTGGATGAGCTTTGGAGAGGATATCGAAAACATGTACAGCCCCGGCTGTGCTGTGGTTAATCTTCCCGGGCGCACTTTCAATATGAGCCTCCGGATCGTAACCCGATTTTACTCGAATATATCTTTGCCAATTGGGATGGAATTTGCCAAGGTCATGCAAAAGACCTATAAAATATCCCCAATCGGAATTACCAAAGTCATCGGCAAATTTGGCCGCTCTTATGGCAGTCCCTTCGAGATGATCAGAAAGATCCTGGGTAATCCATTCCCCTTTATCGTTCTGTTTGACATGAGCAATAAAGCTTTTCGTCATCTCTTTACAACCTCCAATAATAAATCCCATAAAAAGAATAGGGTTGTGAAAGACAAGATTAGAGCCAGGTCAAAGCTTGATTATTATGAATAATACGATGGATATAATGATCCTAACAATATCAAGCGTCATTTTAGATGTGGTATCCCCACCAGGAAATTTTGACATTTTTCCAAATCTGATTCTTATCAAGCCAATCTCTTTGGTATTCCAGAATTTTCCTTTTCTTTTTGCCAGTAAGGGTTAGAAGGTTGATTTCCTATGTTCGGCGGAAAGGACAATTTCTTCGAAGAATAATAAATCATTTCTCAATTATGTACATTAAATCGCCAGTCCAGGTGTTTTATAACATCTCATGCCCCAGGTTTTCCCTACCCCTTCACCACGTTCGGGGTACTTCGTCTGCGTCCTAACCTACGCTGGCGTTACGCCAGCTAGGTCACCTTGTCTGCGGTGAAAGATATGGGTTTTGCGTTGGAACCAGATTCCTCGTCGCTTCGTTTCTCGGAATGACAAGCAATGCCTTGATTTCTCGTCTCCCGTCTGACGTCTCACGGGGTTTAAGGTTTTCCTGCCTCCTGTCACCAACACCCATAAGATGGGTCTAAATTTACATCCAGATTCCCGCACATGGATACATTCCTAAGGTGAAGTCTTGTAAACGGATGTGGCATTCTTGTTTCAGGAAGAACCTGGACGGGGGTGCCGGCCGTGGCGAAGCTAAAGGAGCATCACATCATGTGTGCGGAAGAACTAGCAAACCACAAAAGTATCAGGGATATCGCGTCCACCTTTGGCGTGGACGAAAGCACCTTGAGATACAGGCTCGGACGGCAGCGGACAGGGGCCGTGGATGGGAGATCGCTCCAGGAGGAAGCATGCGCTCCCTTCGAACCCCTTGTTCTCGAGTGGATAAAGGAACAAGAAGGACAGAAGCGACCGGAATCCGTTCAGATATTGTACGAAAGACTCTGCGTGGACCACGGATATACGGGGAGCTACATGAGTGTCTACAGGTTTGTCAAAAGGAGGCGCAAGACCCCTTTCTCTGCCCCTTTCCGCCGTGTGGAGACCAAGCCCGGGGCACAGGGTCAGGCGGACTGGCTTCAGAAGAAGATCTATATCCATGAACTTGGCGGAGAGACGAAGATTTCGGCATTCATAATGACGCTGTCCCACTCCCGGATGTGGTCCGTCGTCTGGAGCCGGGGCGAAAACATGCTCTCCTGGCTTACCTGCCACAACAGGGCATTCGAGTTCCTGGGAGGTATCCCGTCTACGGTCAGGATCGACAACCTCAAAACGGGGGTAGCCAGCGGCTGCGGTGTCTGGTCGAAGATCAACGAAGGCTATGCCTCCTATGCCAGGCAGATGGATTTTGCCCCAGACCCCCACAGGGTCAGGACGCCCAGAGACAAGGGCAAGGCCGAACGAAGGGTTCAGGATGTAAAGATACTTCAGGTTACAGAGAAAGACCGGTTCGAGGATATGGAGGATCTGCAGGAAACCAGCAGACTTCGCATCCTCGCAAGATCACGGAAGCTGACATGCCCTGTTACGGGTAAAAGCATCTACGACAGCTGGAACCTTGAGAAGCAGCACCTTAAGCCTCTTCCCTTTTCCCTTCCCGAACCCTTCGACGTGCAGGTTTCGCGTGAAGTCGGCCGGGATTGTCTCGTATCCTTCGAGGGCAGGAGGTACAGCGTTCCTTACCGGTGGGCGAAGCGGACAGTGCAGGTCAGAGGCTGCGCCTCCACCGTAGAGTTCTGGGGCGAAGAGAAACTGATCTGCGTCTTCCCGAGGAAGACCGACTGCAGGCTTCTCGTTGACCAGAGCCACTATGAAGGGACAGACAGCGACACAGGAAAGGCACCTGCTCCTCTTGGGAAAATTGGCAGGGAGATCGTAATACCCAGAAGCTGGGAGATAGAAGACGCCCCCAGGCGTTCCATAGATCACTACGCAGAACTTGTGGGAGCACGGTCATGACCAGACTTAAGGAGATGACGGGGCTGGACTCAAGCAGAACATTGCTGGAAGAGATGGGCTTCGAGCATGCCCGGCACCTCGTTGCGGAACTCATGGAACAGGCCGTAAAGGACAACGCATCCTACAGCGACTTTCTGGAAAAGGTCCTGAGAAGAGAACGTGAATACCGGGAAGAGCGCAGGATAAGGACATCGCTGAAGCTGTCCGGCCTGCCGCAGGGCAAGACCCTTGAAAGCTTCGACTTCACATTTCAGCGGAGCGTCAACAAAAAGGAGATCGAGCTGCTTTCAACCTGCGAATATGCCAAGCGGAAGGAGAACATCCTCCTTCTCGGCCCGCCCGGAGTGGGCAAGAGCCACCTTGCTGCAGCACTGGGAGTACGTGCTGTCCAGAATGGTTTCTCCGTCTCCTGGCTGACCGCCGATGATCTGCTGTTTCGTCTCAGGCGGGACGAGGAGAGCTCTTCCAGACGAAACAGAAGGAGGAAATACCTCTCGTCGGGAGTGCTCGTAATCGATGAACTGGGATTTCAGACTCTGGATCGAAGCGACGCACACCTGCTTTTCAAGGTGGTAAGCACCAGATACGAAAGAGCGAGCACGATCATAACGTCGAACAAGAGCATACGGGAATGGCCGGAAATGCTTGCCGGAGACGAAGTTCTTACTACCGCCATCCTGGACAGGCTTCTTCACCACTGCCACGTCGTTCACGTCGACGGAAGCAGTTACCGCCTCTGGGAGATGGAGCAACGGACCATGCCTGCACTGCGAAAGGAGGAGTAAACAAAACAGTCAAACATTTCAGGTTCAGGGATCACTCCAATGCGGTCGAGAGGGAGTGTGTACACCTGCGGGAAAGTGGGTGTAAATTTACTGCGGGAATCTGGGTGTTAATTGACACCTCCTGCAGCGTGGGTTTTGGTTCCCGAGTTACAAGGCGTCCCGACAGCCTTATTTGCCATGATATAATGCAAGCAGATAATGCTGTTGAAAGGAGACTGCTAGTCATGAAGCGGACCGTGACGGTGAGAATGCCCGATGAGCTGCACGACAGGTGCAGGAAGGCGGCGAAAGATCGCAAGGTAAGCATGAATGAGCTTTTTCTGGAAAGCCTTACGGCGATGCTCGATTCCGCGGAGCGGAAGGTTCTCTACGAGGCTTTCGGAAGAGTCGCCTCAGGATCGGATGTATCCTTCGCCCATAAGGCACAGAAGGAAGTGCTCGAGGATGAGTAATAACGATCCTTTTCGGGGGGATATATGGCTTGTGGACTGGAGCCCGTCACGAGGATCGGAGCAGTCGGGCATGCGTCCGGCTCTTGTCGTGCAGACCGACGCTGCCAACCAGAACCCCGGGTATCCCAACGTCATTGTTGCGGCTATCAGCACAAAGGGGAAGGACGTTCCTTTCCATGTTCCGTTGACACCGGAAGGATCGAACGGTCTTTCGGAGAATTCATGGTGTAAATGCGAACAGATCCTTACGATATCCAAAGATCGGCTCGCCAGACGTTTAGGCAGGATCGATGATCGGCAGATGCAGCGGATAGAGGATGCCCTGCGCATTGTCCTGGGATTGAAGCCTTCCAGTCGCAGTCCGAAGTGATCCGCCTGGTTTTTTAACGCATCGGTGGTGGAAAAGACCGTAACTCGTAATTGGTTTTAATAAAACTCCCCAAAAAAGATCTACGGTTTCCCTACCCCATCCCTTTGGTCGTGGCACTTCGTCTCTTTTGTCTTCCTCTGTGCCCTCTGCGTCCCCTGCGGTGGAAAAGACCGTAACTCGTAACTCGAAAATTCAAAACCAGATCCCTCATCCCCCGGCTGGCGGATTCGGGATGACAGGTCAATTGCGTACCCTGTCGCTGCCCCTCGAGAATCTACTCGGGACTATGCGCTTGGGGCACCTTGTGAACGGTCAACACGAACGGAAAACCTGAAACAAGGCGACAGGAAGATCAAATTCCAAACCATTTCACCGCAGAGGACACAGAGGGCCGCAGAGAGAGACAAAAGCGTTAATTGGGGGAACCCACTTAAAAACCCTTTTCACCGCAGACAAGATCCCGAGGTGCTTTAACGAGGGGAGCGGTTCAATGAGGTGCTGCGTCTGCGGTGGAAGATATGGGTTTTGATTTTCCCTCTCACCTCTAACATCTAACTTCTCACGCCTTTATTTCTCTAAATCTTCATCTTGCCATCAGCATTTTTGTTACAATGTTGTTACATTCGCGATGAGATAGCGTTACACCCCATCTTTATACTTTCTTCCAGAAGACCCGGGATCCTGGTCCGGGATCAAATTTCAGGGAGGAATACAAAAGATGAAGCGTACCGGTGTTCTTCTGGCAGCAGTCCTTCTTCTCGGAGTATTTTCAGGCCAGGCACTGGCCGGACAGATTGTCGTAAACGGCTCCACCACCGTTCTCCCCATCGCCCAGGCAGCAGCGGAAGCTTTCATGGAAGCCCACCCCGACGTCAACATATCCATTTCCGGAGGCGGCAGCGGCAACGGCATCAAGGCCATCATCGACGGCACCACCGACATCGCCAACTCTTCCAGGTTCATCAAGCAGAGCGAAGTTGAAGCCGCCGTCAAGAACGGCGCCTACCCCGTGCCCTTCGCGGTGGCAGTGGACGCCATCATCCCGGTGGTCCACCCTTCCAACCCGGTTAAGGATCTCACCATTGAGCAGCTTCGCGACATCTACATGGGCAAGATCACCAACTGGAAGGAGCTCGGCGGAGCAGACCGGAAGATAGCCGCCGTGACCCGCGACACCAGTTCCGGCACCTTCGAGGTGTGGGAAGAGAAGGTCATGAACAAGGAGAAGATCATGCCCCAGGCACAGGTCGTGGCCTCCAGCGGCGCAATGGCCCAGTCCGTGGCGGGCAACCCGGGTGCCGTCGGCTACATCGGGATCGGCTACCTGGAAAGCAGCACGAAGGCCGTAACCGTAAACGGCGTCGAAGGGAACGCGAAGAACGCCCTCAACGGTTCGTTCCCCGTTTCCAGGTACCTCTTCATGTTCACCCCGGGCTGGCCCGAGGGAGAGGTCATGGAGTTCATGAACTTCATCCTCAGCGACGCCGGGCAGAAGATAGTCGAGGAGTCGGGGTTCGTGCCCCTGAGGTAAGAGACAGCTTTAACTGAAATTGCCACAGGGCCCGGACACCGCTTCCAGGCGGCAACGGGCCCTTGTGCGGTTTTTAAAAAAGGAGGGCTGGACGTTGAGAACATCTCTCAAGGAGGACCGGATACCGCGTATAGCGGTGATGACCATCGCCTCGCTGGGCGTGGCCATAATGCTTTTCATACTTTACTCCCTTGTCCGCGACAGCATCCCCATCCTTGCGCACGTGACCCTTTCGGACCTCCTGTTCGGCACCCACTGGTACCCGACCTACGACCCGCCCGAGTTCGGTATGCTGCCCCTTATTGCCGGATCGGTCTCTGTAACGCTTCTGGCATCTCTGATCTCGCTGCCCATAAGCCTTGCCCTCGCGGTGTTCCTTTCGGAGGTCTGCCCTGCCACTCTCCGGGAGATACTCAAACCCGTCATAGAGATACTGGGCTTCTTCCCTTCGGTTGTGCTGGGTTTCATCGGCATGGTGGTCATCGCCCCGTGGATGGTGATGAACTTCAACATCATGACTGGGCTGAACCTTCTGAACGCCTCGGTCCTGATGGGGGTCATGATCATACCCATTGTAACGTCCCTGGCCGAGGACAGCCTGAACTCCGTCCCGAAGGACATTCGGGATGCGTCCTTTGCCCTTGGAGCGACGAGGCTGGAGACGATAACCAGGAGCGTTATTCCCGCCGCCCTCCCCGGGCTTATGACGGCCTCGCTGCTCGGGGTAATGAGGGCCATAGGGGAGACGATGGTGGTCCTTATGGCCGCCGGAGGGGCGGCGATGATACCCCGCTCGATAACGGACCCGGTGCGGCCCCTGACTTCGGCGATCGCGGCGGAGATGGGGGAGACGCCCTTCCGTTCCGATCACTACTTCGCCCTCTTTTTCGCGGGGCTGCTTCTCCTTTTGATGACCCTGGCCCTTAACATGACCGCCCTCTGGATAGAGAGCCGCGCCAAGAGGCTGCGTTCATGAGCGGGGCAAGGAAGTCGAAGGACCGGACAGCCACCATAATGCTCTGGCTCGTCATGGCCCTGACCTGCGGGATGCTGGCCCTTATACTGGCGTTCCTGGTCTCCAAGGGGTGGAGCGTCCTCAGCTGGGAGTTCCTCACCAAAAAACCCAGGAGCATGATGACCGCAGGGGGGATATCCACACCGATAGTGGGGACCCTGCAGCTTGTGCTTGTCTCCATGGGCTTTGCCTTCCCCGTGGGGGTGTTCACCGCCGTTTACCTGGTGGAGTACGCCAAAGACGACTGGTTCACCCGGGCCCTGAGGCTGGCGGTCCGCAGCCTTGCGGGGGTGCCTTCGGTGGTGTTCGGGCTCTTCGGGCTTTCATTCTTTGTGATCTTCATGGGATTCGGTCCGTCGCTGCTGTCGGCGGGGCTGACCCTGGGCTGCCTCGCCCTTCCCGTGATCGTCGGGGCCTCGGAGTCGGCATTGCTGGCCGTCCCCAGGGATTACCGGGACGCGTCCTACGCCCTGGGCGCGACCCAGTGGCAGACCATCAGGAAGGTGGTCCTCCCCGCGGCGTTCCCCTCGATAATCACGGGGGCAATACTCAGCGTGGGAAGGGTCGCGGGCGAGACGGCGCCGATAATATTCACGGGGGCTGCCTTTTTCGCCCCAAGGTTCGCAAAGAGCATATTCGACCAGGTGATGGCCCTTCCGTACCACGTCCTGATCCTGGCAACGGCGGGGACCAATATAGAGAAGACCAGGCCTATACAGTACGGCACCGTCCTGGTGCTGCTCTTTTTTGTCCTCGGGATGACCATGACGGGTGTTCTGTGGCGGGCAAGGCTCAGGATCCGCCAGCGGGCCCAGCGTTAGGAACGGAAGGTGGTCTGAATGGAAAAAGACAAGTTCTCCGTCCGGGATCTCGACCTGTATTACGGGTCCAACCATGCCCTGAAGAAGATCAACCTGCAGATACCGGAAAGGGCCGTGACCGCCCTTATCGGCCCTTCGGGATGCGGCAAGAGCTCTTTCCTGAGGTGCCTGAACAGGATGAACGATTTCATCCCCGGCTGCAGCGTAAGTGGAAAGGTCGAGCTGGACGGCAGCGACATCTACGACGCGAATACAGACCTGATACACCTGAGGAGAAGGGTGGGAATGGTCTTCCAGCGCCCTAACCCCTTCCCCATGTCCATTTTCGACAACGTGGCCTACGGCCCCAGGCTCCACGGGGACCGCGACCGGAACACCCTCCGGGACATTGTCGAGGAGAGCCTGAGGGTCTCGGCGTTATGGAGCGAGGTGAGGGATATCCTCCACTCCCCGGCGCTGGCCCTTTCAGGCGGCCAGCAACAGCGCCTCTGCATAGCAAGAGCAGTGGCAGTGCAGCCCGAGGTGCTTCTCATGGACGAACCTACGTCTGCCCTGGACCCGATGGCGACGGCCCGGATAGAGGAACTCGTCCGGGAATTGAGAACGCGCTACACTGTAGTGATAGTTACCCATAACATGCAGCAGGCGGCCCGCATCTCCGACACGACGGACTTCTTCCTGTCGGGGGAGATGGTCGAGTCGGGCCCGACACAGCAGATGTTCACGTCACCCAGGGACAAGAGGACCGAGGATTATATCACCGGCCGGTTCGGCTAGAACGGTCAAGGAGTTGAGAGAAATGGCGAACAGTCTTACAGGACGCAAGGAGTTCGATGAAAGTCTTCTCCGCATAGAGCAGAATCTTCTGAAACTGGGCTCCCTGGCCGAGGAGGCCATTTCCGGGGCGATCTGGGCGCTGCAGAAGCAGGATGACGCCCTGGCCCTGAAGGTTATCGAGGGTGACGACGTTCTGGACGACCTCACCCAGGAGATAAACGAACAGGCCCTTATGATGATAGCCCGCTTCCAGCCCGTGGCGCTGGACCTCCGTACCATTTCGTCCATTCTCCACATGTCCACCGACCTCGAGAGGATCGGGGATCTTGGAAGCGGTGTGGCGAAGGTGGCAAGGAAGATATTCCACGAGCCTCTCATCAAACCCCTGATCGACATACCGCGGATGGGAGAGAGGATCAGGGAGATGATCGACGGGGCCCTCAAGGCCTTCATGAACAGGGACTGTGCCCTGGCACGGGAGGTCTGTGCCATGGACGACGAGGTGGACGACCTGGACCGGCAGATCTTCAGGGAACTGCTGATGCTGATGATGCAGAACCCCAGGAACATAGAGCAGGCCACCCACCTGATACTGATATCGAGGAACCTGGAGAGGGCCGGCGACCACGTAACCAACCTGTGCGAACACATTGTCTACATGACCACCGGCACCTTCATAAAGGCCGGCGATTTCAGGAGGCCCCATGAAGGGAAGAACGAATAGGCCATGGTAGAGAGGATCCTTCTCGTCGAGGACGAAAAGACCATATCGGAACTGGTCGCTGAGAGCCTCAAAAGAAGGGGCTACCTGGTGGAGACGGCCTTTGACGGAGACACGGGGCTTTTTGCGGTCGAGACATCACTTCCCGACCTGGTGATCCTGGACGTGATGCTTCCGGGAATGGACGGCTGGGAGGTATGCAGGCGTATCCGCGAGAACCCCGCCACCAGGAGGATCCCGGTTTTGATGCTGACCGCCAGGCGGGAGGAGCGCGACCTCCTTGCGGGCTTCGACGTGGGAGCCGACGACTACATGAAGAAACCCTTCTCGGTGAACGAACTGGCCGCCAGGGTCGGATCGCTCCTGCGAAGAGCCGGGGCCAAGTCCCCTGCGGAGAGGCTCATCAGGTCCGGGCGACTTTCCGTCGACCTGGAGAGGGGCGAGGCTTTCCTGAGCGGAACACCGCTGGACCTCACCTCCACCGAGTTCAAACTCCTGGAGGTAATGGCGGAGAACAGGGGAAGGATAGTATCACGAGACACACTCCTGGCCAGGGTCTGGGGTTATTCGGCGGCCGACACCCGCACGGTGGATATGCACGTCTTCAGGCTCAGAAGAAAGATAGAGGAGGACCCGGAGAACCCGAAGATACTGCTCACCGTGAGGGGCAGGGGTTTCCGTCTCTGTGGGGAGGATGACCGCCGTGAGAACCCTTAAGGGGCGGATGACGGACCTGATCGCCACGGTTCTGGTGCTCTCCATGCTGGCTGGGTGGTTCCTGGTGGGCAACACCGTTGAAGAGAGGATGGTCTCCCAGGCTAAGGAGAACCTTCTTTCGAGGATAGCCATCCTTTCCGGGGTTATCCAGGATACGGGGATCGAGGGCCTCATTACCAACGTAAGCAGGTGGAGCCGCGATGACGGGACCAGGGTGACCCTGGTGGCAATGAACGGAAAGGTCCTTTTCGATAACGAGGCCGACCCGGAAACCATGGACAACCATGCGGGCCGACCAGAGATCAGGGAGGCCCTCCTTTCGGGAATGGGGATAAATACCCGATACAGCAGGTCCATAGAGGCCGACCAGATCTACGTGGCAAGGCTGGCAGCCGATCCGTCCGGGGAGGGCATAGTGGTGAGGCTTTCTATCTCCCTGGCCGAAGTGGGAAGCGCTGTGGCATCGGCCCGCAGAAGGATACTGGCCTCACTTGCCTTCGCCGGTTTTGTCTCTCTCCTGGCCGGGCTCTACTTCATAAGGCAGGTTTCCAGACCCCTTGAGGAACTGACGAGATCTGCCATGGAGAGCATCAACGGGACAAGGCTGCGTTTTCCCGGCACCGGCAGCGTGGAGGTGCAGCGGCTGGCGGCAGCCCTCGAGGGGATGTCATCACGCCTTGACGATGCCCTTGCTGCCCTGGAGCGGGAGAAGGCCTACCTCCGATCCCTTCTTGAATCGCTTCCCGCTGGGGTCCTTGTGGTGGACCGGGAGAAAAAGATCCGTTACGCCAACGCCGCCCTGGGGAGGCTCCTCAGGGACCTTCCTGAAAAGATGGACGGGGCCCTCTATACCGGGGCCATCAGGAAACCCGAACTCATAGATCTTATCGACAGGGCCTTTAAAGGGGATGACCGGCGGGAATCATTTGTCGTAAGGGAGAAGGCCGAGATCTTCCTGGAAGCCCAGGCCGTCTCCATTGCCGATGGAGTTCTGGTCGTCGTACACGACATGACCGAGAGGCGCCGCCTGGAGGAGGCGAGGAGGACCTTCATGGCCGATGCGGGGCACGAGCTCCAGACCCCGCTGACATCGATCCGGGCCGCGGCGGAGCTGCTTCTGGACGACCCTGCCCCTGACCTCGAGAAGACGAGAGACCTGGCCGGCAAGATAATCCTCCAGCAGGAGAGGATGACCGCCCTGGTTGACGACCTCCTGCTACTTTCGAGGCTCGAATCCGACATCGCGCCGGAGCCGGGAAGACCCCTCGACCTGGTGGAGCTCATTGAAGGTCTCGTCGAGTATCAGAAGGAAAACCCCCTGGCCCAGAACATCCGGTGGGAGACTGACCTGCCGGAAAGGGCTCCGATCTTCGGCAGGCCCGGAGAGCTGGGCAGAGCCCTGGGAAACCTCGTTGACAACGCAGTCAAGTACACCCGGAAACGTTTCGAAGGATCACCCGGAGGGGTGATACAGATCAGCGCCTCGGGGCAGGACCAGGGGTGGAGGATCATCGTCGGGGATAACGGGACCGGCATCGAAGAGGAGCTCAGGGAGGCCGTGTTCGAACGCTTCAGGCGCGGGGAGTCGAGCCGCTGCCGCGATGGGGCATCCCCGGGGGGCTACGGTCTGGGCCTTGCAATAGCCCGGAGGGTTATCGAATCCCACGGCGGAAGCATAGAATTCCTTGACAGCTCCGAGGGCGCCCTTCTTTCTGTGTTCATTCCCTTTGGAGGTGTAAAGACGTAGAATGTATACTTTTCTTGCTTTTTCCAGAATTGTGTATATAATACCCGGGTTGGTATAAAGCCACCCGGAATAAGTCCTATGGGGTGGCAATATCCCAAGGGAGGTATGCTTTTGATCCGAAGACTCCTGAGGGACTTTGTTCTGGCGCTTGTCATGGTAACAGCAGTCTCGGCAGTGATATACATCTACGTCGGGGAGCGCCTGGCGGAGTCCCCAGTGCACGCCGTCTCCAGGTGGAGCCGGGCCCGTGCCGTCTCGACCCGTGTTTCCCAGCTTGACGGCACCGTCGCCGCAGCCCTCAGCGAAATGGAACTTCAGCCCGAAGACCTTGTTGAATGGCAAATGGAAAACCCAGAGTCGAACCTTCGAAGACTCTGGCACATGAAGTCTGCCGACCAGAAAAACGCCTCGGTCATAGCTCTCTATATCCTCCATCAGAACAACAGCATCAGCCCCATGACGGCCTGGCGCGAAGCCATCTCCTTCGTACACTACAGCCGCAAGTACGAGGTACCCCTGACCCTTGCTGTGGCAGTTGCCAATACCGAGAGCCACTTCGACCCCGGCGCAAGGAGCCCCTACGGCGCCGCCGGTGTCATGCAGGTTGTGTGGAGAGTCCATTCACACCTTCTCAGGGCCCACGCGGGACTCAGGGTGGAAAAGGACCTCCACGACCCCGAGAAGGGGATCTCGGCAGGGACGCTGCTCCTCTCAAGGTACATCAAGGCTTACGGCAGCACCGAGCGGGCCCTTGGCAGATACTACGGAGGCCCGGTCAGCCGTTACTGGCCAAAGGTGGCCAGGAACATGGACCGTGTGATCAGCTACGGTCTCGAACCTGGCATCTGACCGGTTTTGTCCACAAATTTGTTCGCAACCTGTGGATGTCTGCCCCGACAGACCCTACAGCCACCCCTTCCTCCTGAAGAAGGCCAGCATCCATAACGCCGTCCCTGCCATCACGGCCAGGACGGCGGGGTAACCCCACTTCCACTGCAGTTCAGGCATCAGGGCAAAGTTCATCCCGTAGACCCCGGCAATGAACGTCAGGGGGATGAAGATCGTGGCTATCACCGTCAGTACCTTCATGATCTCGTTCATCCTGTTGCTCACCGTTGAAAGGTAGATATCGAGCATCCCCGAAAGGATGTCCCTGATGGTCTCGATGCCGTCGATGACCTGGATGACGTGATCGTAAAGGTCGCGCATGTACACCGCCGTGGTCCCTCCCGACAGAGGTCCGCTCCTCTCTAGGCTCGCCACCGCTTCCCTCAACGGCCAGGCGGCTTTCCTGAGAAATATCATCTCGCGCCTCAGTTCGTGCATCCGGGCCGATGTCCCTGTCCTGGGGGCAGAAAGGAGCTCTTCTTCTAGGACCTCCACCTGGTCGCCGATCTTCTCGAGAAGGAGGAAGTAGCCATCCACTATGGCATCGAGAAGCGAGTAGGCCAGGTAATCGGACCCCTCCTTCCTCAATCGCCCCTTGCCCTGCCTCAGCCTCTGGCGGACAGGCTCGAAGAGGTCACCGGGCCTCTCCTGGAAGGTGATCAGCACCTTGGGGAAGAGCACCATGCTGACCTGCTCCACCTCCACCTGCATCGAATCCTCGTCCCAGGAGACCATCTTCAGCACCGTGTACTGGTAGTCGCCGTAGTCCTCGGATTTGGCCCTCTGTCCGGTGTTGCAGATATCCTCCAGGACCAGGGGGTGTATCCCGAACCTCTCTGCCGTCTCCCTCAGAAGGGCGTTGTCGTTCAGTCCGGTGATGTCGATCCAGGCCGTCTGGCCCTCATCAGAGTGCTCCGGAAGGTCTTCAAGGGATGACAGCCACTTCTCGGTGAAGGACTGCTCCGAGAAGTGGATCAGGTTGATCTCGGGTCCTGGCCCTGGTCCCGGTCCCTCCTCCGGAGGAGCTTCCATCGGAGGAGGGTTCATCCTGAGGTGCCGGCTGATTCTTTTTTTACGGTTCCTTGGCACGGCAAACCACCTGCCTTTTGAAAACCGCTATATTTTGAATTCTGCCACCACTGCCGTATGGTCCGAAGGCTTCTCCCATGATCTGGGCTCCCGGTCGCTGTAGCTGTCGATGGATACGTCCGCCAGCAAAGCCGTGGCGAGGATGTGGTCGATCCTCCATCCGATGTTCCTCTCGAGGGCACCCTTGACCCTGTAATCCCAGAAGGAGAACTCCCCCTCCCCCGGGCGATGCTTTCTGAAGACGTCCACCAGGCCTGTCGAGCACAGGCTCCGAAAGGCCTCTCTGACCTCCTCATGGAAGCAGACATGGTCCCGTTTGTTCTCCGGGTGGGTCACATCGATATCGGTGGGCGCAACGTTGAGGTCGCCCACCAGGACAAGGCGCTCCTTCGGAACCCCCAGGGACCGGAGAAAGGCCTCCATCCTCTTGAAGAACCTGAGCTTCATGGGGTAGTCGGGGTGGTCGATCGATTTGCCCTGGGGGACATAGGCGTTCGCCACCCTGAGGTCCCCGAAGCGGCTCCAGGCTATCCGCGTCCTCCCTGAAGGCTCCTCGCCGTCATCAAGGCCGAAGCCGTATTCATCGGGGGGGACCGTAGAAGCCACGGCCACGCCGTTGTAGGATTTCTCGCCGCTGAACACAACGTGGTAACCCAGGTCCTCGAAGAACGGGGTCGGAAATGAGCCATCCTCCACCTTTGTCTCCTGGAGGCAGAGACAGTCGACCCTGTTGTTCTTCAGCCATCTTTCAAGGACGGGCAACCGGCTCCTGACGGAATTCACGTTGAACGTGGCGATCCTGAAGTTTCCCATTGCAATTACCCCCTGTATCGTTGATCGAAGATCGTGAGAAGTTAGAAGTCAGACGTGAGACGAAAGACCAAAGTCAAGCGCGTACCCTCCAGACAAGCTGAAGGACCTGGTCCCGAGGCGTATTAACGAGGGACGCGCCCTGTCGCTGCGCTCGGGGCACGTTGTAACTCGTGACTCGTAACTCGTGACTCGAAAATTCAAAACCAGATCCCTCATCCGTCGGCTGGCGGATTCAGGATGACAGGTCAACTGCGTAAACAGTGAACGCGAAGTCCCGCGATCTCTGCGGGGGTGAACGGAGAAGGCAAGAACAGATCATAAATCCCGCACCTGCCCTTTTTAAACCATAAAGAGGTTCAGGTCTTCTCTCTCTTTTCCCTCTGCGTCCTCTGCGGTGCAAAACTTTTGCTTTTGCCCTGGCATTTCCGCGTCACGCGTCACGAATCAATCGAATACTGTATCGTTACCACCGCTTTCACGGCCTTCTCGATGGTGGTCGTGTCGTACCTGCCCCAGTCCTCGACATCTGTCGAGTAAAGAGGCGTGATCTGGAAGACCCCCTGGCTCGCCGCCCTCAGGGGACCGACCTTCCCCCCGCTGTTGACGGCCAGCTGTTCGGCTCTCTGCCGGGCGTTCAGGGTGGCCTCGCCCAGGAGATGGATCTTCATATCCTCGATGCCAGAGTAGTAGTACTCCGGTGAGAAGGAGAAGAACTCCACCCCCTCCCTGATCAGGGTGGTGGACTCCCTGGAGAGGGAAGCCACCAGGTCGACCTCCTTCGATCTGACCGTGACGGTCTGCTCCAGCACGTACTGTTCTATCTCGTTGGTGTCATAACCCTGGGGGGTCCTGCGGTACTGGATCATTGTGGTGACCGCCGATACATCGACCTCTTCCTTCGGGATCCCGCTCCGGGACATGAAATCCCTGACCTTTTCAAGGTCCGATTCAAGCCTGGAGTAGGCCCTGACCAGCTCGGTGTCTCTGGCAGTGAAACGCCCCGTCCATACCGCTATGTCCGATCTTACGTCCTTCTGGGCGAAACCCTTCACCATTATGGTCTGGTTGGCCAGTTTGACGCTCTTGACGGTCCCAGAAACGAGCCACGCAGAGAGGACCATTCCAGCCGCAAGGGCAATTCCGAGAACTACCAGCCCCGCATTGGTCGACCTCTTTCCATTCTCTGCCATGGAGATCACCTTTCCTTTCCGGTTTTCCGGATCTGTCCCCCGCCGGTTGAGCCGAACCTCTTTTTGTATAACGCCATCAGTCTCGCAAGATCGGAGGCGACGTCATCCCTGGGGATCACGGGGCGGACCTTCTCCAGGCAGGACTTCACTTCCTCGGGGCCTATCTTCAGAGCTTCCCTTTTGGGAGATCTTTTCTCCGGGGACCTTCTTCTCGTCCTTCCCACCTTCACGCTTACACCTGACACATCAAGGCCCCAGCCCCTGCTGATCCTGGAGGCTATGTCGCCCCCTCTCATGGTTATCTCCTGGGAGAGGATCGGTTCCGATACGACAACGGTCAGGGTCCCGTCCTGTATGGACCCCGGAGAGCTCCTTCCGGCCAGTTTTGGACCCACCACCTCGCCCCAGCGCGAGCAGAGGTCGGCAAAAAGAAGCATCATCGACTGTTCCCTTGAGAGCGATGACATCAGGAGCGACCCGACCCTTGAAACCCCCTGGTTACTCCTCTTCCTTCTCCTTACGGCCATGGTCCACCCCCCTTCGGAGGCGTTCAATGAATACCTCCAGCAACATTATATCCGCTGGGGTCACCCCCGAAATCCTCCCGGCCTGCCCCAGCGTCCTGGGACGGATCGCCTGGAGCTTCTGCCTGCTCTCGTTGAGGAGGCCCGTCACCGAGGAGTAGTCCAGCTCCCCGGGTATGCGAACGAGGTCCATCCTCTTCATCCTCTCCACCTGGGAGAGCTGTCGGGCCACGTACCCTTCGTACTTGATCTCTATCCCGGTCCGTTCGATTATCTCCGGGTCAGGCCGCTCGACCGGAGGTGCAGCCTCTGCCACCATCTCCCAGGTGACGCCCGGTCTTTTCAGAAGGTCCGCGGCGGTGACCCCCGGTTCGGCACAACCAGTTTCAGGACCCTCAAGGACCTTTTCCAACAGCTGCCGGTCCCGGATCCTGGTATTTTTTAGCCTCTGGAGCTCCCTGTCGAGGGAGTCCCACCTCTTTTGGAGGACCCTCCACCGTTCGTCGTCCAGGAGTCCGAGC
>Ga0208462_1000825_pt1 | contig 25814 bp, 25 predicted proteins | sample AD_SCU001_MetaG_FD_184452 | JGI IMG/M metagenome (GOLD analysis project Ga0208462, IMG submission 184452) | Active sludge microbial communities of municipal wastewater-treating anaerobic digesters from China - AD_SCU001_MetaG (SPAdes) (version 2) | ecosystem: Engineered > Bioreactor > Anaerobic...
CTGCAAGGGCTGCCTTGTAGGTCAACAATCCGATGAACCGTGAGAGGTGTCCCGCGTTCTGGGTGGCTCGGTTGAGCCCGGGCGTGGCCTGCTTCGACTTCGGCATCTGCTTGACGGAGAGGTCGCCAACCAGGATTGTGGCGGCCCGGGTGTTTTCGATGAGCTTCCTGCTCAGTTTGTGCTGGAAGTCTCTGAGCTGGTTGCTCCGCTTCCGCTCCATCGTCCGCTTGGCACGGTTGAGTCTCTTCCACTGCCGGCTCTTCTTCTTGCAGTGGTCCCTCCGGGACTGCACGGCATCGATCTTCGGGTTCCAATACCTGTCCGGCCGGGCATTCCTGACTTCAAGGAACTTCCCGTGGCTGTTGACTGCGACATGCTGCGTGACCCCGAGATCCCAGGCCTGGTAGAGGCCGTTGTCAGCGTACTCCCGTTCCGGCTGAACCTCGTGGACGAGGGAGACGTAGTACGCTTCCTGCAGATCGTCGTAGAAGAGATCCACCTGCTTGACGTTGACGAACGCCTGCCCTTCGGGCAGATCGAACGCCAGCGGGACGTCGTTGTAGAAGTGCGAGAACCGGATACGCCCGTCGGTGATCGCAAACCCGCTCTGGTTGTAGCGCAGTGTGCAGAAGTGGTTTTTGCCCTTGAACCCCGGGGGGTTAGCATCTTCATCGCCGTTCTGTCGCAGGGCAAAGAACGACTTGAAGTTGTCGTCCAGCGATTTGAGGGTGGTCTGCAGAACTTTGGAGTAGACCCACCGGTACTCAGGAAACCGCTTCTTCAGGTCGGGAAGGGCATTGGCTTGCTGCACATACCCGATGTACTGCTTATCGGGCCGATCCTTGTTCTCCTGATAGTTCTGGTTTCGCTCGGCAAGAGCGAAGTTGTAGAGTAACCGGCACTTCTCGGAGAGGTGCCAGAGCACGTCGGCCTGATCGGGTGTCACCTGAATCTTGATCTTCGTGGTGATGTGCATCAGAACCTCTCCTGTCGGTTGCCACATGAGTAATCTCTTGTTCTTTGTCATAAAGAAGAGCCATGCGGGGTGAAAGTGTGCGACATGAAGCTGCACTATGGATTGCATAATGCTATCCCATTCGTTCGGGATATCCCTACCGCAACATGCATCCCTGGTAACGGGGTTGTGTGAAGCTTGCGGGACAACGTGGAGAACACCGGAAGTCTGAGCCGGTCAATCTGCCAGGGAAACGATGTCATGGAGAAGCAAACGCTGAACCAATCGTATGGGTCGTAATCCGCGACAAGCGAAACCAGACTGATACGCTTGAACCAAAATGGTAAGGAACCGGGCTGCACTGGTAACTTTCACGGTGCAGCGAACGAACAAACAGTTCCCGGCCTACAGATGGCTCCTAAAACATCGATAGTATCCATAATGCGGAACATGGTAACCCGTATCCACCCCTCGAACGAGGTATGAAGGTCGTGAGGCCGACAGATGGTGGAGACGGAACAGGATGTCCCCAAAAGCCAACGCCCGCCCGTAATCGGCGGGATAGAGGTGTATACCTCAGCCTGAAAGGGCGCCCACGGGGGACAGGTATTCCAAAGCATTGAAAGGAGGTAAACCCGTGAAAGTACGTCATTCACCGACGCCAATGAGCGAGAAGCGTACTGACAAGGATCTTGCCAACCAATGGAAAACCATTGACTGGGAGAAGACAGAATCCATTGTCAACAGGCTACAGACCCGGATTGCAAAGGCAACGCAAGAAGGAAAATGGAATCTGGTCAAACGTCTCAGGTATCTCGTGACCCATTCGTTCTCCGCGAAACTTCTCGCGGTACGAATCGTTACGCAGAATAGGGGAAAACGAACCCCGGGTGTTGATGGGGTGCTCTGGACCTCCGCTGCCGACAAGATGCGAGCAGCCCTGAGTCTTACCGACCGTCAGTACCGCGCGCAACCGCTCCGCCGTATCTACATCCCGAAACCGGGAAAAACGACGAAGCGCCCGATCTCTATTCCAACCATGCATGACCGCGCGATGCAGGCCCTCTACGCTCTGGCCCTCCAGCCAATTGCAGAGACAACAGCGGACGCCCGGTCATTTGGGTTCCGACTCTTCCGATCGGCACAGGATGCATCTGAGTATGCGTTCACTTGCCTGGCACAAAAGAACTCAGCCCAATGGATCCTGGAAGGAGATATCCGGGGCTGTTTCGACAACATCGCCCACGATTGGCTCATGGGGCATATTCCCATGGACCGATCGGTACTTGCCCAGTTCCTCAAAGCAGGATATATCTTTGAGGAACGACTCTTCCCGACAGATCAGGGCACGCCCCAGGGAGGCATCATCTCGCCCCTCCTCGCCAACATGACGCTGGATGGGATCGAGGGGCGGCTGGCGGCAAGGTTCCCCCGGATGAAAGTCCATTTCATCCGCTACGCGGATGACTTCCTCGTCACGGCTTCCACAAAGGAGATCGCAGAAGAAGCCAGAGATAGCATCCAGGAATTCCTTGCTGAACGCGGCCTTGAACTGTCGAGGGAGAAGACGGTGATCACTCATATCGACGAAGGATTTGACTTTCTGGGCTATAATTTCCGGAAATATAACGGGAAACTGCTCATCAAGCCATCCCGGAAGTCGATTGAGACTGTCACCGAAAAGATCGGCAGGACGATGAAGAAAGCGCAGGCCTGGACACAGGATGCTCTCATCAAAACACTCAACCCGATCATCCGGGGCTGGACAAACTACCACCGCCACAATGTCGCCACAGAGACATTCAAGAAACTGGATGATCACATCTGGAGGGTGACGTGGCGCTGGGGCAGACGCAGACATCCCGACAAAGGACGCACATGGATTGCGCGCAGGTACTGGAAGCCAGAGGGAACCAGAAAATGGGTGTTCCGGACGGAGGAGAACAAACTCCGCGAGTTCTCGGACACCAAAATCCGAAGACACTCATGCCCCAAACTCGACGCGAACCCATATCTGGACAGGAAGTATTTCCTGGAGAGAAGGGATCGCATGAGACAATCAACACCCCGAAACGAGACCAGAAGAACCTTTGGTACGATGCCGCCCCAAACGGGGTAGCGGAATGCGCGAGCCGTATGCTCTGAAAGGGGCACGTACGGTTCCTGGAAGGGGGGAGGGTGGTAACACCCTCTCCCTATTCGACGAAACAAAACGAAGGGGCTCCGCTCCCATCCCCCAGCTTGCGCAGGGGGTCTTCCCGCTCTGCCCCTTCAACCCCGCAGAGATAAAAGAGCATGAATCGGAGCCTCCCGGGCGGTCCGGGGCGGGAGAGCGCAGGGGTTCCGTTGAGGCGAAGCGCCGCGGCGACCGGGCGGAGGAACGCCCATATATGCGGAGATCCCAACGCTATCAGGAGCAATGTACCAAAACCCCGGTCCTCCCCCTACGGTCACCACCCCCGACGGCGTGACCTTCAGGAGGATGCCCGATGAGGCCGACGCCGTCTACGTCGTCGGCGAGTACCGGTTCGACGACATCCGGCCGGAGGATATCGTCCTGGATATCGGGGCGAACGTCGGCGCCTTCTGCATCCGCGCCGCCCGGCGGTCACGGCGGGTCCTCGCGGTCGAACCCGTCCTCACCGGGGCGCTGCAGGAGAACGTCAGGGCGAACGGCGCCTGCGTCACGGTGGTCGGCGGGGCGCTCGGCGGCGGGGGCACAGAGCGGATCACCTGGGGGAGCAGGACCCTCACCGTGGCGACCCGGACCCTCGGGGAGTTCGCCGGGATGATCGGCGGATGCGACTTCCTGAAGTGCGACTGCGAAGGGCGGAGTGGTCGATCCGGCCAGAAGACCTCGATGGGGTGCGCCGCATCGAGATGGAACTCCACGTGCCCCCGATCGGCGGGCCGGTCAACCGCGCACTCCTCGACTACATCGGGGAGCACTATGACTTCACGATCGACCGGACGCCCGGCTACGACGTGCTGGGCGTCATGGGGGTCCTGCACGCCGTCCAGAAGGGCGGGGACCCCCGAGCCCCCGGCCGCGGTTCAGGTCCCCGGAAAAACCCCGGAATACCGGAAGAATACGCGAACGCCGGTGATCCGGGCCCGGCCGGCATGCATAAATAGGATTCCGGTTTTACCACCCCGGCGGTGAAGCAGCATGGTACAGGCAAAAGAAGGTGACACCGTCAGGGTGCACTACACGGGGAAACTGAAGGACGGTACGGTCTTTGATACATCCGGCGATCGGGCGCCCCTCGAGTTCACCATCGGCGGAGGGCAGGTCATCCCGGGGTTCGAGCAGGCCGTCGTCGGTATGGAGCCGGGCGAGACGAAGACCGCCACGATCCCGCCCGAAGAGGCCTACGGCCCCCACCGCGAGGACATGGTGCTCACGGTCGACCGGGACCTGTTCCCGGAGGAGATCAACCCTGAACCGGGCCAGCACCTTCAGGTCCAGCAGCCGTACGGCAGGGCGGCCATCGTCGTCGTCAGCGAGGTCTCGGAGTCGACCGTGACGCTGGACGCGAACCATCCCCTGGCCGGGCAGCCCCTGACGTTCGATATCCGGCTCGTGGACCTCGTCAGCGCCGGGTGAGAGGGAGGGGCGGGTTACAAAGAAGGCAGGCAGAAGGCCCTCCACCCGGGTGGGGGACGAATGCCGTCTGCCGGCAGTATCGGCGGGTTATTTTCGCCGTATCGTGCATCCTCATCTGCGGGTGTGAAGCGGGAATCACATGGTCTACACGTGCGCCGACCCCGTCACGGCCGCAGGAACCTCCGCAACCCCGCAAGCGGGCGGGTGTTCGCGATATCGTCCGCCGTGAGCCATCCCCGCCGGGCGGTCGCGACGCCGAGCTCCATGTAGCGGAGGTTCTCGCGGCTGTGGGCGTCCGAACCGAGCGAGAACCGGACGCCCGCCTCCCGGGCCGAGCGGGCGTTGACATCGGAGAGGTCCAGCCTGCCGGGGAAGGCGTTGATCTCTAAGAGGACGCCGAGCGCCGCCGCGGCCTCAAAGACCGCGGCGAGATCGATCCGGTAGGGTTCCCGCGCAAGGAGGATCCTTCCCGTCGGGTGGCCGATGATGTCGACGTGGTCGTTGTGCATCGCCGTGACGACACGTTCCGTCATCTCCCGCTCGGGCTGCCTGAACCCCGAGTGAACGCTCGCCACCACCACGTCGAGGTCGGCAAGGACGCTGTCAGGGAGGTCGATCCTGCCGTCCATACCGATGTTGCACTCGGTGCCGGAGAGGACGGTGACGCTGCTGCCGCCTTCGCGGTTGATCCGCTCGATCTCGCGCACCTGGTCGGCCAGGCGCTCCGGGGAGAGGCCGCGGGCGATATGAAGGGTCTCTGCGTGGTCGCAGACGGCGATGTACTCGTAGCCGAGCGCCGCCGCGGCCTCCGCCATCTCGCCGACGGAGTGGGCGCCCTCGCTCCACCGGGTATGGACGTGGAGGTCGCCCCGGATCGAACCGTAGCCGACGAGGTCGGGCAGGGTCCCGGCCCGGGCGGCCTCGATCTCGCCGCGGTCCTCCCTGAGTTCCGGCTCGATCCAGGCAAGGCCGAGCGCCCGGTAGATCCCGGCCTCGTCCTCCCCCGCGACCATGCGGTTGCTCGCAAGATCCACGAGCCCGTACTCGTTGAGCCGCCAGTTCCGCGCAATCGCGAGTCTCCGGAGAGCGATGTTGTGCTCCTTTGACCCCGTGAAGTACTGGAGCGCGGCCCCGAACTGCCCCTCCTCCACCACCCGGAGGTCGACCTGGACCCCGGTCGCGAGCACCACCGAGGTCTTCGTCGTCCCCCGGGCAAGGACCCGCGTGACCCCGGGAAGGGTGGAAAAGACCTCCATCACCTCCTCCGGGCGCGTCGATGTCGCGAGGATGTCGAGATCCCCGATCGTCTCCTTCATGCGGCGGATCGAGCCCGCGAGGCTCACCTGCCGGACCGAGGCGAGCCCCGCGAGCCGCTCCTCGATCTCCCGGGCGACCGGGAGGATATACCCGAGCAGGTGCCGCTTCTTCGCCGTCCGGCTCATCGCGATACCCGCGAGGATGTTCTGCTCGGTCTTCTCCCCGAACCCGGGAAGGTCGCGGATCCGGCCCGCTTTTGCCGCCGCCTCCAGGTCGTCGACGGACCGGATGCCGAGCTCGCGAGAGAGCACGGCCGCTTTCTTCGGCCCGATCCCCTCGATCCGGGTGAGTTCCTGCACGCCCACCGGGAGCTCGCGGCGCAGGGACGCTAAGTAGGCCAGGCTCCCGGTCTCGACGATCTCGCGGACCTTCCCGGCGATGCCCTTGCCGACCCCGGGGATCTCGTCGAGGCGCTCCTCCCGCGCGACGTCGGCGATATCCTCCGGCAGGGTCTCGATCGCCTGCGCCGCCCGCCGGTAGGCCTGCGGCTTGAACCGGACGCCCTGGATCTCGAGGAGGTCGGCGACCTCGGAGAGGATCGCCGCGACCTCAAGGTTGGTCATCCCGGGGAGCCTCTCCATACCTTACACCCCCCGCCGGCGGCGGAAGATGGCCGCGACCTCGGCGGTCGTCGTCGCCGCCTCGGGACTCCTGTCGTCCCGCCACCGCACGAACCGCGGGAACCGGAGGGCAAGCCCCCGCCGCCGCTCCGGGTCCCAGTTGCAGGTGTGGACCGGGCTTTCAGTGATCTCAAGCCCCAGCACCTCCACCACCTGTGCCGGCGTAAACCAGAAGTCGGGCGCCGCCTGCGGGGTCACCATCACCCGCGCCGGCTGCCGGTCCACCCTCGCGCCGGCGAACCGCCGGTGAAGGTCGGCGAGATCGGCGTCCGTAAACCCTGTCCCCATGGCGCAGACCGTCTGGAAGATGTCCTCCTCGTGGTTGTAGGCGGCGCAGAGGACCGAACCGCAGGTCCCGGCCCGCTTCCCCCGCCCGGCGTTGGCGCCGACGACGACGAGGTCGAGCGTATCGGAGAGATCTGGAGCGTAGTCGCTCTTCCACTTGATCCACTGCCACTCCCGCGCCCCCGCGCGGTAGAACGAGTCTTCTGCGCACGACTTGCAGACGATCCCCTCAAGCCCCCGCTCGATGCAGGCACGGTAGAACTCCGTGATCCCGTCGAGATCCTCCGTTACGGTGCGGCCCGCGGGGGAGATCCGCTCGTCCGGGGAGAGGACCGCCTCGAGCGCCGCCCGCCGGTCCGGGTAACTCCGGCGGAGGTATGAGTCGCCGTTCGCGTAGAGGAGGTCAAAGACCCGGTAGGTCGCGGGGATTTCGCCCGCGACCTCCCTGACCCGGTGCTTCCGGCGCCGCCGCATAAGCGTCTGGAAGGGGCGGTAGGTCCCGGTCTCGTGGTCGAACGCGACCGCTTCGCCGTCGAGGATGGCCGTATCGGCCGTGACGCACCCCCGGATGCTCCGGACGATGTCGGGATACTGGTGGGTGACGTCGGTCAGCCGCCGCGAAAACAGGGTGACGTCGTCGCCGTCCTTGTGTGCCTGGACCCGTTCGCCGTCGTACTTCTCCTCGACGGCGATGACCCGGGAACCGATCCGCTCCGGGATCTCCGATAGCCGGGCGACCCTTTGTGTGAGCATCGGCCTGACGGGGCGGTGCAGGGTGACGGATATCGCCTCCACCGCCGCGAGGCCCCCCTCCTGGAGCGTCCGGGCCACGTAGCCGATGTCGGAGGATATGTTGTAGGCGTGCTCAAGAGGCGGGCGCTCGCCCCTCGATCCCAGGAACGCCTCCGCGAGCGCATCAAGAAGCGTCATATCCCCGGCGCCGAGCCGCATCTCTCCGGTGGCGAGCCGGGTGAGGTAACGCCGCTCGGGCGGCGTCGCGGCGGCGAGCATCGCGGCAAGGGTCTTCGTCTTCTTCTCGGCCGAACCCGGCCCCGATGCCCGGGCGATCTCCATAAAGCCGCGGTGGACGGCCGCGACCGTGAGCGGTCCGGCGGCCGGGAAGAACCCGGCAAGCCCCTCCGCGGGCCTCCCGGTCAGCCGGGCGGCGGCGTCGCCGTAGTCCCCGAGTTCCCGGGCCGCCGCTTCGACGGATGCAGGGTCGGTCCCGGTTGCAAGGGCGATAGCCGCCGCCGCTGTCCGGTCCCCGATGCCGAGGTTCACCCCGCTGTATCCGGGGGCGATTGCACCGAGCGTGAAGTAGCAGATGATATCGATCTCGTCCGGCGCCGCTCGGGCAAGCAGCCGTGCAAGGAGGGCGGTCATCTCGTTTCTGGACGATGTGGCCTCAAGCCTCCCGGAACAGGAGGTGAAGGTTGCGAATTTCACGATTACCGCGTTCCAGGAAGTGATCACGGCCGGGAGATAGATGAACGTTGCGGTACCGGGCCGGACCCCCGACAGCTCCATAAAGGTGGAGCGCCCTTCCTCCCCCGGAGGGATCGTATGGGCGAGCGCAGGAAAGAGTCATTCGCCGGCGTCCTCGTATCGAGGCTCACCGGGATCATCGTATTCCTGATCCTGCTCGGCGTCCTGAACATCATCGCCGGCGCCTACGTCCAGTCCCCGGCCTTTCTTCGCGTGGTTGAGTTGCTCAACGTCAACGTCGGGTTCCTCATCCTGATCGCGGCAATCTTCCTGGTCGGCGACCTCTTCGGCACCCTCGTCTTCCCCCTGAACCTGCCGGGACCCTTCTTTAGCGCCGTCGGCGCCGTCTTCACGGTCGTTTTCATCTTCCGGCTCTTCGCGCTCGTGGGTGAGATGACGGGCATCGGGGTCTTCACCCTCTTTTCAGGGACGCTTGCGCTCCTGATCTACATTCTCGTCTTCGTCGTCGTCCTCATCGGCGGCTACGTCGCGCTCTTTGCGGACCCGCCGGGCGGGGCGTGACCCGGGGCTACTCGAACCCCTCCATCTCCTCGAACGTCTTCACCTCATAGTCCCGCAGCCTGCCGGTGTCCGGGTCCATGTGGACCATCACGAAGAGTTCGTGCTCGCGGTTCTCCCAGAGGGCAAGGGCGGGATTGTCCTCTTTCGCCTGGAACCCGAGTCGCTCGAGACCCGCCCGGATCCCGTCGTAGGCAGGGTTCGTGGTGATGATCTCCCGGACCCGGCCCTTCATCGCCTCCTGCTCCTCCCGGTCAATCGGTACCTGTCTCTGCATGAGAGGGACCATACCGCACACGTCCAGATAAACCTGACCCGCGGGCGGCCGGGATGAGGCAGGGATGGATCTCTCCGGAGAGGAGGGTTCACCGGGCGATGTAGCCGGCGAACTCCCCTCCCCGGCCTCCCGGGTCATCGTAGGCGGCGACCTTGTAGCACGCATACCCGCCCCCGAGGTTCATCCGGAGCAGGACGAAGATCTTGAGGTCGGGCTGGACCCAGATCGCGACGTCGGCATTATCCCGTTCCGGTATGAAGTCCAGCGACCGGAGCACCTCCCTGACGTCGCCGTAGTCGGGCATCGACTGGATCATCTCCTCGATCTCCACCATCACCGCCCGCTGCTGCATCGCATCGATAGCTCCAGGCATGCCCCCCCGATCACTCTCCTCTCGTATAAAACATGATCCAGAGCGGGTGAGAAAGAATGACCGGGCATCCGGTCGTGCCGTCCCGGGCAGTGACCGGGACAGGGCCAGCCGGTACGCCGTGCCGGAGCACCCGGCACGACCGGCGGAGTGCATAACCTTCATCAGAGATCTCGTGAAAACCATACAGCAACGGAGCCGGAGAGGAGAGCGTATGGAGAGCGACGACGATTCAAGGACACTTATACTCGATACAGACACCGACGACCTGCAGGAACTCTCCGAATACCTGGACGTGCTGAGCAGCGGCACGCGCCTGAAGATACTCAGGGTCATCGCGCGGAGGCCAAAAGACGTCCGGCAGATAGCATCCGAGATCGAGACGAGCTACGAGAACACGAAGAAACACCTCGACAGGCTCATGAGCATCGGGGTCGTCCGGAAAGAGGCCGGCCTCTCCCGCCCGACCGCCAGGGGGATCCACCCGGTCTGGAAGTACTCGCTCGTGCCCGGGGGCCTCGAGGCGATCACGAGGAGCCTTGGGCTGTTTGCGAACCTGAAACTGACGCTCACCGATGCCGTGCTCGCACAGAAACTCGCCGGCGTTCGGGAGGCGTTCTCGGGTGAGTTCGCCGGGCAGCCCCCGGTCGTCATCCTCCTTGGCGGGGCGGAGGACGGCACGGTCTTCCCGCTCCGGCACGACACCATCGCTGTAGGCCGCTCGGACCCGGGCGCGCGTGAAGGGTCCGGGCAGGAGATCGTCCTTGGCGAAGACTACGCGGCGGTCACCCGCGTCTCAAGACCGCATGCCCGGATCGTCCGGCGGGACGACGCCTGGCTCATCGAGGACCGCGGCAGCACCGGCGGCACCTTCGTGAACGGCGCGCCGCTCGACCGGGGCACGCAGCGGGAACTCCACGACGGGGATCTCGTCGAACTCGGGAAAGGGGCGCAGGGGGCGACCCTCGTCTTCGTCCTCCCCGGGGGGGTGCCGCCGCCGGATGAAGCCTGAACGGGCGGGGCAGAAGGTCGCCATCCTTCTCCTCCTCTCCGCCTTCCTCCTCGTCACCGTCGTCTCGGGAGCGGGGGGGCCCCCGGAGCACGCGAACGCCGACCCCCGGGGTATCGAGGCCGCCGGCAGGGGATCCAACGACGATGTCGTCTCCAATCCCGGGAAAAACGCCGGCCCGAAGAAAGAGCAGGTGACACCGGGAGCGGCGCCCACCGACCGGCCCGAACCCGGAGAGACCCCCACGTCCGCCGCCACCCCCGGGGCCCCGCAGACGGCGGCACCGGACATGGGCGCCGCCGCCGGGAAGAACCCCGACCCGGGCAGGCAGGGCTGGCTCCCCTGGCTCGCCCTCCTCCTGGTCGCCGGCGGCGCGGCGCTCGCCTGGCACCTGAAAAGGCCGCCGGAACCGGACCCGGCCGCGACCGTCCTCCCCGGCGCGCACCGGACTCTCCCCGCCCACCCGGCCGGGTTCCCGCCCGAACTTGCAGGCCGCTACGACCGGGTCGCCTTCGTCGGGAGAGGCGGGCTCGGGCAGGTCTTCTCGGCGGTCAGGCGTGACGACCGTCGGAGCGTAGCGGTGAAGATCCCGGTCGCCTACGACGAAGCGACCGGAAAGACCTTCATGAAGGAGATGCGGGTCTGGGAAGACCTCGTCCATCCAAACATCGTGGAGGTCTACTCGGTCAACATCCTCCCGGTCCCCTTCGTCGAGATGGAGTACCTGCCCCGGAGCCTCGGGGACCTGGAAAAACCCCTCCCGGGAGAGACCGCGGCCAGGATCGCTGCAGGCATCGCCGCCGGGCTCGCCTATGCCCACGGGCAGGGTGTCATCCACCGGGATATCAAGCCCGGGAACATCCTCCTCACCGACGACCTCGTCCCGAAGATCGCCGACTGGGGCATGAGCACGAGACCGACGGAGACCCGCGAAACCGCGGCCGCCGGGTTCACGCTCGCGTATGCGGCCCCGGAGCAGGTCGCCCCGAGCCGGTTCGGGCGGACCGATGCCCGGACCGATATCTACCAGCTCGGCGCCGTCTTCTACGAGCTGGTGACCGGGAGGATCCCCTATGCCGGCGACGACCTCGCCGGGTTTGCCGGGGCGGTCCTCCACGAGGAGCCGGTCCCCCCGTCGGCGATCAGGGAGGAGGTTGCGTGGCTTGATGGGGTCATCCTCACGTGCCTCGCACGGGATCCCGCCGGCCGCTACCAGTCCGCCCGGGAGGTGCAGGCCGCGATCGAAACCCTGATGAAGGGGGCCGGCCATACAACGCTGACCTGACCCGAAGAGTGAGCCCCCTTGCCCGGTTTCTCGCCCGCGCCAGGGCGATGCAGTTCCATTACCTCCTGGCATCCCTCGTCCTCCTGCTCGTCGTCTACCCCTACGTGGTTGCAGGGCCGACCGGCCCGGTCGCCCTGACGGTGCTCTCGTCCATCATCCTGATCACCGGCATCTACGCGGTGAGCAACCGCCGCCGGCAGATCGTGATCGCCAGCCTCCTCGCGGTCCCCGCCTTCCTCCTCGGGTGGCTCTACCTCGTCACCGGGATCCCTGCCCTTAACAACGCCGGGAGCGCCTTTACAGTCTTCTTCTACGCTTTCACGGCCCTCATCGTCCTCTCCCGGGTGCTCACGACGCGCCGGATCACCACCGACACCGTCTACGGCGCAGTCTCCGTCTACCTCCTCATGGGCCTGACCTGGGCGACCGCCTACAGTCTCGTCGAGAGCCTCCATCCCGGGTCGTTCACGGCCGAGTCCGTGTACAGCCCGGACGGCGCCTTCACGTTCCCCGAGTTCATTTACTTCAGTTTCGTCACCCTTGCAACGCTCGGCTACGGCGACATCACCCCCATCACCAACCAGGCCCGGTCGCTCGCCCTGCTCGAGACGGTGAGCGGGACCATCTATATCGCGGTCCTGATCGCCCGCCTGGTGGCGGCGCTCGGGTGGTCGCCGGAGACTGACGAGGAGTGAGGACTGCCCGGCGGCAACGGGGGATCGGCACAGAAAACGGATATTTTTGAAATCAGCACGGTTAACACTACGAAAATTCCCGTAGTTAAAGCAAGATATTTATTTCCACCGAATCAAGAGATAGCTACCATGCGAGGAAAGACAGCACTTCTGGGGATCGCCCTGATGGTCCTCTGCGCTGCGGTGATCGGGAACGTCACCGCAGAGCAGTCTGAGGAGTCCAGGGACAAACTGATCCATGTCTCCGGCACCGGCAAGGTGACGACCACGCCCGACCAGGCCGTCATCGTCTTCGCGGTCGAGACCGAGAACGCCGATGCGAAAGTCGCACAGCAGCAGAACGCCCAGAGAATGGATGCCGTGATCAACGCCCTCAAGAACGCCGGCATCCCGGCGAAGGACATCCGGACCGCCGGTTACAACATCATCCCGGTGACCGAGAGCGACAACCGGGGCCTGACAACGTCGAAGGTCAAGTACTACCGGGTCATCAACACCCTTGAGGTCACGTTAAACGACGTGAACCGCGCCGGTGAGATCGTCGACCTTGCTATCGCGAGCGGCGCGAACCGGGTCGACCGGTTTGCGTTCACCTTAAGCGACGCCAGGCAGCAGGAGTTCCGCTCGCAGGCCCTGAACGCCGCGGTTGCGCAGGCGCGGGGCGACGCGAACGTGGTCGCCGCGGCCCTCGGCAAGACGATCGTCGACGTCAAGGACGTCAGCGTCGGGAACAACTACGTGCCCATGGCCTACGACAACCGCTACATGAACATGGAGAAGGCAGCGGGCGGCGCCGTCCCGACCCCGCTCGAAGTCGGCGAGATCGACGTGACCGCGAGCGTCTCCATCTCCTACGTCATCGCGTAGTCCTCCCGCGAACTCTCTTTTTTCATCTGCGGGCCCGGCCTGCCCCATCGGGAAGCATAATCGCTCCGGAGGAAAGACCCGGTAGGTGGAGTCTCTTCTGATGCCCACCATCATCGAGGTCTACAACAACATCCCCTGCCGGAGGGGTCTCACCACGGACTGGGGATTCTCCTGCCTGGTAGAGGAGGCAGGGCTGCTCTTCGATACCGGGGAGCGCGGCGATGTCCTTCTCGCGAACATGCAGGCGCTCGGCATCGATCCCGCGTCCATAAGGAAACTCGTCGTCTCCCACGACGACCACGACCATATCGGCGGCATCGCGGCGATTCTCGCGGCAAATCCATCGATTGAGGTCTACGTCCACGACACCTTCTCGGAAAAGACGCTCTCGCTGATCCGGGAGTACACCGAGCCCCGGATCGTCAGAGAGTGGACGGAGATCGCCGACGGTATCGCGGTGACCGGCCCGCTCGAGGCGCATCGCCGCGAACAGTCGCTCGCGATCCGTATGCCGGGCGGCTACCTGGTCGTCACGGGGTGCGCACACCCCCACATCAGCCGGATCATCGAGAGGATTGCGCGGGTTGGGCCGGTGTGGGGCGTCATCGGCGGGCTGCACACCGTCAGCGATGAAGACATCGAGGCCCTCGCCGGGGTGGCGTACCTCTCGGCGTCCCACTGCACCGACAAAATCGCGGAACTCGCAGAGCGGTACCCGGCCTCCTTCCGGCCGGGCGGGGCGGGGAAGGTGCACCGGGTCTAAAAAAGAGGTTACTCCTCCTTCCCGTTCTTTTCGCCCGCCCGGCTCCTCACCTCGAGCCCGTCCGCAAACCAGACGGTCCGCTGCGGGTAGGGCATCTCGATGCCGTTCTCCTCGAGTTTCTGCTTGATCTGCCAGAGGAGGCTTGTCCTGACATCCCACCAGTTCCGGGCCGGCGCCCAGATGTAGGCCGTCAGGTTGACGCCGTCGTCACCGAAATTGTCGACGAAGACCGACGGGGACGGGCTTTTGAGCGCAAACGGGTGGGTCCAGATGACCTCTTTGATGATCCGTATCGCCTCGTCTGCATCGTCCTCGTAGCGGATGCTGATCTGGTACTCGAACCTGCGGGCGGCGTTATGGACGTAGTTCGTGATATTTGACGTGAAGACCTTCTCGTTCGGGATCCGGGTGAAGACCCCGTCATGCGTCTTGACGATCGTCGAGAGGATCCGGATATCCTCGACGCTGCCGCTGACGCCCGCGACGTTGATGCCGTCGCCGATCTTGATGGGGTGCTCGAACATGAGAAAGAGGCCCGAGACCAGGTTTGAGACGACGCTCTGGCTCGCAAACCCGATGACGAGACCGACGATGCCCCCGGCCACCAGGAGGCCGGAGAGGTCGAACTGGAGTTGCGGGAGAGCGATGACGAGCGCCCCGAGGACGATGACATAGTAGACCAGCTTCACGAGCAACTCGCGCTCGCTCTTCGGGAGCCGCTCCATGAGGGCTCTCCGGACGTTTGTTGAGACCGTCTTCGCGGCGGCGAACCCGACTATGAGGATGACGGTAAAGTACAGGAGGTTCTCGACGGTGATCGACCCGACGCCGATGGGGATCTCGAAGACCTCGGTCACGTTGAACGTCACGACAACCCCCACTCCATGAGATACCCCCGGTTGATCACCGGGATCTTTCGTGCCGTGTACAGCTCGATGGACCGCGTCATACCAGGCAGGAGCGGGGCGTCGATGAAGTCCGTCTCCGCCATATTCGTGGTGATGATCTTCATCGTGGCCGTGGTCGCCACGAGATCGTTATAGTAGATCTTCATATCGACACTGTCAAAGACGGCGCACGAGACCTCGGCCCACTCGTGGGAGGCGTTCTGGATGGAGAGTTCCATCACCCCCTCGCGGAGAGGCTCGACCGGGGGGATCTCCGGGTAGACCGCGCTCCGGTACCAGCGGGCGATGGCGCCGCTGGTCGGCGGGCCGTAGAGCGTATACTTCTGGGTGCCGAGGCCGAAGACGTCGAGCACCTCGATATCTTTTGCCGCCTCCAGGAAGACGCCGACCTCGACGGGAAACTTCAGGTAGATCGTCCGGGCGACACTGGGCTCGATCAGCATCGGGGAGAACTCGATCATCAGGAGGTCCGTGATATCCCGGGGAAGGTTGACCGGTTCGACCGGGTTGATGACGGTCTCGCCCGTCTCCGAGACCAGGATCCGCTCGAACGTCCGCCCTTCGCAGTTCCGCCGGTAGGTCAAAAGACCGCCGCTCCGTTCGGTCTCCACCAGAATGTCGCCGTCCTCGTGGCGAAAAGTGTCAATGTAGCGCCCGAACATCACTCTATGATCTGCAAATAATCAAATATTAAAGTACGCGACTGGCACAGCCCGCCGGCTTTCGCGACCCTGCACCCAATCCTGGATGACGGATTATACCAGTTTTTTGACCGTATTAAGCATTTAAAACGCCTTATTGTAACAACCCCTAATGTTCTGCCCCGGGGTGATCAGGCAAGATATAAATAGCAAATCCCCCGGGAAGTATATTACCACAGGTATGATTAGACACTCTTTTAAGTGACCATCCCAGACATTTTTTAAGCGCGTTGGTCCCGGTCCCCGGGCAGCGCCCCTGCCCTTCGCCACCGTCCGGGGCAGTTGCACGAGGAGCGCGGGGGTAGCGCCGGGGACCCGGAGCACTGATATATGAGGGGCGCCGTACCTGCCGCCGCGAAGAACCCTCCCGGAGGAGAGGGGGTTCCCGCGGTCTTGCGGGACGGGAGCAGCCCCCGGGTGATGCACGTGAAGTTAAACCAGAAAAAAGTCAGGGAGCCCGTGAATCGCAACCGGATACCCGTGAGCATCTTCGACCACCTCCGGCAACCGGCACTGGTCCTCGACTGCGAAGGAAGGGTGGTCGTCTGGAACGACAGCATGGAACGGTATACGGGGATCCGGGCCGAAGATATCGTCGGAAAAGGGGGATACGCGCACGGAGAAGCGTTGTTCGGCGAGAGGCTCCCTACACTTGCGGACCACGTTCTATCCCACAGCGACGCCGGAGGCGACCCGCGCTACCGCCTCCCGGCCCGCGAAGGGGGAGAGGTGATCGCCGGAACGCGCCCGAGCCCTGTATCCGGCAGGGAGGTAGCCAGTATGGCCGCCCCCCTCTATGACACCGGCGGCGGCCTGGTCGGCGCGGTGGAGACGATCCAGGACACGCCGGACGCTCGACCGCTCCGGGATTTCCCCGGGGTGCCGGAGGAGCAGGCGCAGGTCCTCGCGGACGCCCTCTCCTGCACGATCTTCACGCTCAACCGGGACGGCGCCTACTCCCGGTTCTTCATGGCCGGCGCCCGGGAGCCGGGAGCGGTCCCGGAGGATCTCGTCGGCAGGACCCCCCACGCCCTCTTCCCGGCGGCGGAGGCAGACTTCCTGGTCGAGGCCGCGCACCGGGTCATTGAGGCGGGAGAGGTCGTGGCAGAGACACGGTCGTTTGTGTGGCACGGCGAGCAGCGGTCGTTTGAGGTCACCATGCACCCCCTGCACGACCCAAAAGGAAGGATCGTGGCGGCCGCCGGGGTCAGCCGCGAGATCACCCGGGACCTTCTCCGCGAGCGGGCCCTCCAGGAGGCCAACCAGGCCTCCATCCTCTACCTCGACCTGCTCGGCACCGACATCTACAACACCAGCATGGTTGCGGCAACGGTCATCGAGATGCTCCGGGAACGGCTCTCCGGCGAAGAGGGGGAGCTCGCCCAGAGGGCCAAGAACACGGTCGAACAGGGGATCAACGTCATCAAGAACGTCGAGCTCTTGAACACGCTCAACAAGCACCGCATCCGCCTCGAGCCGGTCGATCTCGACGCGATCATCCGCGGCCAGATACGGCGCTACGCCGGCATCGACATCAGGTACGAGGGAGGGAGCTGTATGGTCTGGGCAAACCCCCTCCTTGAGCATATCGTCTCCAACCTGATCAGCAACAGCATCAAGTTCGGCGGCATGAAGGTGCGGATCGAGATATCCGTCATGGAGACCGCAGAGGTGGTGACGCTCTCCATCGCCGATACGGGGATCGGCATACCGGACCACCTAAAGCCCAACATCTTCGACCGGTTCAGCCGTGAGAGCAGAACCGTATCCGGGGGCAGGGGTCTAGGGCTTCACATCGTCAAGACCCTCACGAACCAGTACGGCGGGCGCGTCTGGGCGGCGGACCGGGTCCCCGGCAAACCCGAGGCGGGAGCGGCCATCAAGGTGATCCTGCAGAAGTGTTAGTGCTTCAGACCGCCTGAGTTCTACAACTCCCGGGCCGCTTCTTCGCGGGCCTCGCAGCGGCCCGAGCGGTTCCCGGCGGTTTGCCGCTGGTGATCCCGGTACTCAGATATATATCCTCCCGGCGACTATGTTATACCGCATCATTCCCATCGGGGACTCCTCCAATGATACGTACCATATGTTTTAAAGAACGACGATATATCGAAGAGCTGCGAATTCTTACCCGGGCGACCGCGCTGGACTGCATCATCGACGAGCGCTTCGACCGCATAGTGTACCTCATAAAAGAAGGAGATATGGGCCTTGCTATCGGCCGGAAGGGAAGCAACATCCGGAAGATGCAGCGGGTCCTCGGGAAACGCATCGAGATGGTCGAATACTCCCCCGAGATAGAATCGTTCACGAGAAACGTGTTTAAGCCGGCGGAGGTTGCCGGTGTGAAGAAGGAAGACGACGGGAGGCTCACCGTGTACATCAACAAGGGCGATCTCGGCATCGCCATCGGGAAAGGCGGGTGCACCATCGAGAAAGCACGGCTCCTCCTCTCCCGGTACTTCGACACCGAACTCGGTGAGGTGCTGGCGCGGGAGGATGTCCATGCGTGACTGGAGCATCCTCGACGAGGTCTGGCAGGTCATCCAGGACCGCGCTGAGCACCCGTCGGCCGACAGTTACGTCAGCTCCGTCCTGACCCACCGGAAAGGGATCGACAAATCCCTTGAGAAGGTCGGCGAAGAGGCGGTCGAGTTCATCCTCGCCGCAAAGAACCAGGTCCCGGAGAGGACGGTCTCTGAGGCGGCCGACCTCCTCTTCCACCTTCTCGTGGCGCTCCAGGCGTCAGGCACCGACGTGGCGGACGTGCTCGACGAGCTCGCCGCACGCCGGAAGTAACAACCTCCGTCTCCGGGGCCAGGCATCTCACCCCGGCGGCCGTTCAGAGGTACTCCTTCAGGTCCACCATCCTCGGGAGATCGTCCTTCTTCACCGCCGCGGACTCTACGACCGTATCCTCGATCATGATCGGTGCCCGGTAACGCAGAGCGATGGCTATCCCGTCGCTCGGCCGGCAGTCCATGACTTCGGTGCGCGAGCCCTGCCGGAGGAGCAGCTTGGCGTAAAAGACCCCCTCCTCCAGAGAATCGATGTGCAGGGCATCGAGCACTATCTCAAAGTTCCGGAAGAGTTCGACGATCAGGTCGTGGGTGATGGGCCGGGGGAGCATCTCGCTGTTGAGCGCGTTGCTGATCGAGATCGCCTCCCAGAGCCCGACGTATATGGGTATTGTGCTGTCACCCCCGGCATCCAGGACGACAGTCGGCGCTGCCCCCATCTCGCTCACCGACATGAACACGCCCTGCACCCTGCAACTTTGAGCAGCCATGTGATCATCTGACATGCGCCTTATGATGTTTAAATCTTGGGGTCAATCACCGCTGCTTCTCGGCGCGGGCGAGGTACTCTCGCCGTACGATGACGAGGCTCGAGAGGAGGCCGAGGAGGATGTTGAGGTAGTAGAGGATCAGCCGCCAGAGGAGGACGAAGACGCCCACGATCGATGACGGGACAAAGAGGCTGTAGAGCGACGTGGCGCCGAGCTCCGCAACGCCTGAGCCCCCGGGCGTGAGCGGGATCATCATGAGGATGGCGATGACGAGCTGGACGACGAACGACTCGATGAAGTACGGCGGTTGCCCGAGCCCCACGAGGAGGAGAGAGGCGATGACGAACTCCGAGAACCAGAAGAGCGTCGTGAAGATCAACCCCCATACGAGGCCGCTCTTCCCGTGGTTCACGAACTTGACGAGCCCCTGGTTGAAGTTGTCCACTTCCCGGTCGATCGTGCCCAGGAGGTGCTCGAGTCGCCGTAAGTGCCAGCGCCGGTCGATCCAGCACGACATCCACCTGAGAACCCGTTTGAGGTAGTCCGGGTTCTTCACCGAGTAGACGAAGATCAGGACGAAGAGGGTGACGGATACCCAGGCGGCGTACATGACGAAACTTATGCCGCTGAACCCCGAGGCGAGGCTGCTCCAGTACCTGCCGAGGAAGAGCATGGCGAAGGCCCCGAACGCCCCGAGGACGATCCCGTCAAGGATCCGCTCCATAACGACGACGGCAGTGGCGTCCCCGACCGGGACGTCCGCCCGGTAGAGCTCGTGGATCCGGACCGGCTCGCCGCCCGCCTGTGACGGGGTGACCGCCGCAACGAGCATGTTCGCGAGCACCAGGTTCAGGCAGTGCCTGAAGTTCACCCGATATCCGAGCGACGCCGACATCGTCTGGATCCGGAGCGCCCAGAACCCGAGCGAGGCGATGTGGAGGAGAGCGGCAAGGAGCAGGTAGAACGGGTTGACACGGCTGATATAATCGATCGTCGTCTCGTCGACGGTGAAGTAGAGGACGCCCGCGAGGACGAGGGTGCTGAAGCTGATCGAGACAAGCAGCCACTTCCACTGAGACTTCTTCATGCTCTGCGCTCCCGGGTATGGGACGGACGCCGCGGATCGGTACCCGATCGACACCCGCAGTTCTTTGAGGATTCCGGGCGGTTTCAGGAGAAAATTACCCGAAATCGGACTAATAAGGTATCGTGTGGCTACTATTTAACGATGATTTTTAGTCGCAATCCGATGAGACCCCCGGCTCGCGACGGGATGCAGTTCCCTCAGACCGTAAAGAGGCCCCGCTCTCCGGTTATCCGGAAGAGGCCCGCACGGATGCCGGCGTCAAGCCAGGCATACCCGTAGCTGAACCGGGCGAGGGCGCCGGCAAGGTCGCCCGCATCAAGGCGCCCTCGTCCGTCCGTATACCAGGAGCGCGCCGTCGAACGGAGTTCCTCCGCGCCACGAGAGAGCGGGCTCGCCTCGTCCGGCCCCGTCTCAACCGCTGAGAGGGCGATCTCAAGCATCCTCTGGTAGCGGTGGGTCTTCTCGTCCAGGCGGGCGGCAAGCGCGGCGGGGATGCACGCACCCGCCGCGCCCGGCGGGTGGGCGATAGAAGGCTCAAGCAGCCCGAGCCGCGAGCCTGCGTCCAGCCAGCCGAGCCCGTATGCAAACCCGGCGAGCGCGTTGACGAGATCGCCCGTCCGGAGAAACGTCATACCGTCGCTGTGGTACGCGGCGGCCATCTCGAGCACCTCCCCCGCCGCCCGGTAAAGGAGCGTCCCCTCCGGGACGGCGACCCGGGTCCGGCGGAGAGCCTCGAGAAAGAGGACCCCCTGCTCTTCAAGGGTCATAGTCCGGCAAAGATCTCCAGGTACTCCCGCTCCACGGGGTGGAGGTCTCCCGGCACGACGAGAACGTGGAGCGGGGGCCCGAAATCCGTCTCTTTGAGGGCCGCGCCGGTCCCCGCCGCGACCACCGGACATTCCGACCCCGCCCGGGCGATGCCCACGTAGAGCGCGGGCGGCTCGATGCCGCGCTTCTCCGCCATCTCCTCGATGAGGGCGATCGCCTCCGGAATGCGCATGTAGCGGTCCTTCTGGATATCGAGGTAGACGAGCGTGTGCAGGTTGCAGGCGAGGTTTGCCGCGATCGTCTCGACGGGCGCCGTCGGGAACCACCCCTTCGCGGGGAACGGCACCGAGCAGGACTTCCCGAACCGGTAGTTCTGGAGCCCCGAGAGGCCGCAGACGGCGCTCGATATCGACGAGGCGTGGATGATCGAGGTCGCAACGCCGGCGGCGGCCGCCCGCATCCGAAGGTCGGCGTGCGTCGTCGAGACCATGGGGTCCCCCCCGGTCAGGAACGCCACCCGCCCTTCGAGGGCGCGCTCGATGATATCGCGGGGGTCCTGTTCGACGTCCTCGCGCGCGAGCACCCGGATCTCCTTGCCGAAGAACGCTTCCATCTCAGCAACGTCCGTCCCCATCAGCCGCGACGTGTAGGACTCCAGGTAGACGGTGTCGGCGTTCCTGACGCACTCGAGCCCTTTGACCGATATATCTCCGAGATCATAGAGACCGAGGCCCACAAACGTCAGCATGGCAGGATCGCTCCGGGACAGGGCATCATCGTCATTCCTCAACCGTCAGCGTTCCATCGTCGTAGAAGTAACGGATCCAGGGGGTCGTCCTGCCGCGGACGCCGATGACGCGGAAGTCCCGCTCCACCGGCTGCCGCCCGTCGTCCGTCCTCACCTCGACGACCATGTTCATCAGCTGCTTGATCGTGGATACCGTCCTCTCGTCGAACGACTCGCTGTTGAGGACATAGATGCCGATCCCCTCAAGCTTCTTCATCCGGTTCGTGATGACGTGGAGGAACTTGAAGGTCACCTCCAGCCGCGCGTACATGAGAAGGGTCGAGACCGAGTTGACGCAGAGCCGGATCGGCGGGGGCATCGGCCCCGGGGGATCGGCCGTCACCCCCTCCTTCCACATATCCTCGACCATCCGGGAGAGTTTGATCCCCATGCTGGTCAGGTCGAGAGGACTCGTGACAAACTTCGCCTTCGCCGTATCACGCAGGGTCGGCACCGAACTCTTCGTGACCGCATCGATGATCCCGATCTGGCTCCTTTTTGCGCCCTGCTTCCGGAACGCGCCCATGACGTCGGCTGCACGCTCGTCCGTCGATATGGCGACCGTCCATTCCCCCGCCCGGGGGCAGGCCATCCGGTAGGCGAGGTGCTCCGCGTAGGTCAGGGGCGGCGCCAGGATAAGGACGTTCGAGGCGGCCCGCAGGCCCCCGAACTCCCTGTCGATCATCGGGATGCCGGTTTCGTAGCGATACATATCAGCAGAGTACCTATGCCAGGATACGGTACATAAGGCCTCCGATGAGAAGGCCGAGGGCGACGGTGTAGAGTGTGACCGCGAGCGTGATCCGGGAGCCGACTTCCCGCAGGAGGACCGTGATGGTCGCAAGGCAGGGGACGAAGAGGACGGTCACGACCGCAAAGATGTAGAGCTGGAGCGACGAAAGCACCGCCCCGAGATCGGCGGTCCCCGCAAGGATGGCAAGGGTCTCAAACGCCATCTCTTTCCTGAGGATCCCAAAGACAAGCGCCGTCGCCGAGTAGCCGGGGAGGCCGAGGAGGGCCATGGTGTAGGGCTCCACGAGCTGCTCAAAGATTGCCATGAACCCGAAGAACTCAAGCAGCCCGAGGACGACGCTCCCCGCGAGGAGGAGGGGCATCGCGATGAAGAGGAACTCCGAGAGGCGTGACCAGGCTTTCTTCATCACCAGCCGCGCGTCCGGCCGGCGGAGCGGCACCATCTCCATGATCATCCCGAACCGCTCGCCCGGGGTGACGCGGGAGAGGACGAGCCCCGTGACGAGGATCAGGGCAAAGACGATGGCGTAGACGCTGAACGCCGCCCCGATGCCGACGAATCCCGCCACGATCCCGGCGATGATGACGGTCCGGGCCGAGCAGGGGACCATCGTGACCAGGAACGAGGCGATGATGCGTTCGCGGCGGGAGTGCAGGAGCCGCACGCTCATGATCGCCGGCACGTTGCACCCGAACGCCAGGGTGAGGGGGATGACCGCCCCGCCGTGCATCCCGACCCGGTGCATGGCGTTGTCGGCGAGGAATGCCGCGCGGGTCATGTACCCGGAGTCCTCGAGGACGGATATGATGACGTAGAAGAGGAAGACATACGGGAACGCTATGCCAAGACCCGCCTGGAGGGCGAGGAGGACGGACGTCCCGAGCGCTTCCGCGAGCGGCGGCAGCCCGAGCGCGAGGAAAGGCTGGATGGCGAATACGTTGAAGAGGCCCACGATCACCTCCTCAAGGAACGATCCCACGATGAAGACCACAAGGAGCATCCCCACAAGGATCCCAAGGAGGATCGGGATGCCCGGGAAGATCCGCGTCAGGATGCTGTCGGGGTCGGTTTCGTGGTGCAACGCCTTCTCCCTGACGGTGAGGCCGGCGATCTGGTGGGCGAAGTTGTGCCGGTTGGCCGCGATGATCTGGGTGACGGTCATCCGGTGCCGGGACTCGATCTCGTCGGCGATCGTCCGCGCCGCCTCAAGGAGGTCCGGGTTGTCGCCGAACCCCTGGAGCGCCCGGATGCTCTCCTTCCGGTCGGCCGAAGAGATCTTCCCGAGGCTCCGGACGGCGGCCTCGATATGGTGGTCGTAAGGGACCTCCACCTTCGACGGCCGGGTGGCGGCAAGGGCCGCCGGGATGATCCGGTCGATGTTCTTCCCCTGCGACGCGGCCGTCAGGATCACCTCGACGCCGAGGAGGTCGCGGATCGGGCCGGGATCGATCTCGATCCCCTGTTTTGCGGCTTCGTCGGCCATGTTCAGCACGACGACCATCGGGAGGCCGTACTCCGCGACCTGCAGGAGGAGGTAGAGGTTGCGCTCGAGGCGCGTGACGTTCACGACAGCGATGACCGCATCGGTGTCCTGCTGCTCCAGGAACCGGCGGACCAGGACCTCTTCGTCAGACTCCCCGTCGAGCGAGTAGACCCCGGGCAGGTCCACGAGCTCGATCATCTCGCGCTGGAAACAGGTGTTGCCCCGCTGCAGTTCGACGGTGGTCCCGGGGTAGTTGCTCACCTCCACCCCGAGGCCGGTGAGCTGGTTGAAGATCAGGGATTTACCCACGCTGGGGTTGCCGACCAGCGCAAACCTCATGGACATGACTCCACGACGATGGACGTGGCTATCTCGGGGCTGATGGCGATGTCGCAGCCTTTCACCCTGACGACGACCGACTGGTTCGGGAGTTTTCGCCGGATCTGCACGACCTCACCGGGGAAGACGCCGAGGTCAAGCAGTCTCCGGTTCCGCCGGGGCCCCCGGATCATCGCCACCCGGACGGTATCCCCTTCCTTGCAGTCAAGGAGCGTGCAGGCCTCCCGCCCCCGGCAGCGTCCGGCACGCCCGGGCGGGGGCTGGGCGCCGCCGTCCATGTAGGAGGAGAGCCGTTCGATCGTCTCGTCGGAGATGCCGTGCTCGAGCGTGCAGGCCTCTTTGCTTGCCGCATCCGCATCGACGCCGAGCATCTCGGTCAGGAAACACTGGAGGACGCGGTGTTTCCGCGCCACCCGTGAAGCAACCTCGAGCCCCTTCCCGGTCAGCCTGACGGTGTCGTCCGCCATCCGCTCCAGGTATCCTTCCTCGACCAGGGAGGCGATGGTCGCCCGGGCGGCCGTCTCTCCGGTGCCGATCGCGGCCGCTATCTCCTGCGGCCCCGCCGGTCGCCCCCCGTCTCCCGTGACCGTGAGGATTGCTTCGAGGTAATCCTCAAGTGTGGAAGGAAGCATGCTACAATCTCTTTTACTTCTGCCAGTTTATGGGTTTGGATGGTGCCACCGGTATCCGGGCGGGTGTCAACGCCTATATGGTACTGCGGACGATCCAGTGATCATGAGGACCCCGGCAGGGCCGGTCACGAACGGGGATGTTGCCGAACGGCTCCTGTTCATGAGCCGCCTGCTTGAGATTGCGGGAGAGGACCACTACCGGAGCGAGGCCTACGAGCGGGCGGCACGGCAGGTCGACCGGCTCTCCTTCCCGGTCGCCGGACTCGAGGTGGAGGCGCTTGTCCGCATCCCGGGGATAGGTGCCCGGATAGCCGGGCAGGTCCGGGAGATCGTGGAGACCGGGTCGTTTCGCGAACTCGACGACCTGCGGGCCGCCGTCCCCGGGTCGGTCGTCGAACTGCTCGGTGTCCCCGGCCTCGGGCCGCGGACGCTGCACACCCTCTGGAATCGGCTCGGCATCCTGACCGTGGACGACCTGGAGCGGGCGGTGAAGGGCCGCCGGCTCCGGGCGCTCAAGGGGTTCGGCCCAAAGAAGGAAGCGGCGATCGAACGCGGCATCAGGCAGTTCCGCCGGAGATCGGATGGGATGACCCGGCCGCAGGCCGACGCCGTGCTCGCGGGCGTGGCAGCGCTCTTCCCCGACGGGCAGTATGCGGTCGCGGGGAGTTACCGCCGGGGGGCGAGCACCGTCGACGGGCTTGATATCGTCGCCGCCGGGGACCGGGCCGCCCTCGTGCGCCGTCTTTTTGCCGTCGCCGACGGGAGCGTCAGCGAGACCGGGGAGGAGGTCTCGTTCTTTGCCGGCGGCGCCCGGCTGAACGTCCGGTTCACCGATCCGGGCCGGTGCGGCACGGCGCTCCTCTGGGCGACCGGCTCGGCCGGGTTCCTGGACCGCCTCGGGGAGGCGGCGCTCGCCCGGGGGTACCGGCTCGCTCCCGGCGGCCTCGTGGACTGTTCGGACGGCCGCCTGCAGACGTTCGAGAGCGAGGAGGAGGTCTTTGCGTTCCTCGGGATG
>Ga0208462_1000829_pt1 | contig 25719 bp, 25 predicted proteins | sample AD_SCU001_MetaG_FD_184452 | JGI IMG/M metagenome (GOLD analysis project Ga0208462, IMG submission 184452) | Active sludge microbial communities of municipal wastewater-treating anaerobic digesters from China - AD_SCU001_MetaG (SPAdes) (version 2) | ecosystem: Engineered > Bioreactor > Anaerobic...
AGCCTCCCTGAATGGTCCCTGGGAAGGTCCTGGTTTCGGTATCTTCAGGATGTAAGCGATCAGGCAAGCTGGGTGGTATTCCTGGTATTTTCGTGCCAGCCTTATTTATTAAGTCCGATTAACTCTCCTTGTCCGTATTCCGGACAGCCTTCACACCGGATATGGTTATGCAGGCCTTCTATCAGTTTATGGCAGCGCCGGCAACGGTACCAGTCCTCACTGAATGTATAATTACCGCCCTCTATTTCAATGGCTTTTCCCTCCACAAAAGCCTGTGTGATCACCTTCAGGGCATGCTGATAAATACGAGTGAATGTGGGCCGGGAGACATCCATTTGCCGTGATGCATCTTCCTGGCTCAGGTTGTCATAGTGTACCATTTTTAAGCTTTCGAATTCTTCAAAACTTAAGGAAATGGTCTCAGATGGAAGAATCTGGATCCCAAAAGGCTTGTACCCCGCCATCTGTGGTGGGTTCAGTACTTTCCTGGGTTTCTTAGGTCGCGCCATCCTTACTGGTCTTAATCAATCGGTAAAGATCCGGATAAATCAGATAAATAAAGAACATGGCAGATAAAAGCAGGATGACTTTACCAATGATACAATAGGTTCCACAGACATAGCCATCGCCGAAGCCAAGAAGACAGGCCGTGCAGCCCAGGCTGAGCATGATGACATAATCGACAAACATGATCAGTGGAAGGATCAGGAAGATTTTGATCAGGAGAGAGGATTTCATGGCCATAGATTTTCTTCAAAAATAACGAACGTACGTTCATAAGTCAAGTAAAAGACCCGTGCTGAATAAAATTTATATTCTTTTAGGTAGATATTTACATTTAACATAACACTATTTTATTGATTAACAGATCTATGTATAGTGGGATCATTGTTGAAATATTTTAAATCTACCTTGGACATCCCCTTCTGCCGGGGATAGAAAAGACAGAACCATGGCTGGGAAAGAGGATTTCTCTATATTTGAAGTGATGGGCAGAAGTAAGCCTGCATCTTTTTCATTGTGCAGAAACCAATCACAAGCTGATGACGCAATATCAAACCATTTCCATCGTACATGAGGAGGATGTTGCGGTGGTCTATCTGAACCGGCCGGAGATCCGGAATGCCTTCAACGAGGTAATGATCAACGAATTGATTACCGCTTTTGACTTACTGGGCCAGGATTCCGGCGTCAGGGTCATACTGTTGAAGGGAAAAGGGAAAGCGTTTTGCGCCGGAGCAGATCTGAACTGGATGCGGGCGGTATCCGGATACACGTATGAGCAGAATTATGCGGAAAGTTTTAATCTTTCCCGGTGTTTTTACACCATTTACACCTGTCCGAAACCTACCATTGCCGTGGTGCATGGGGCAGCCATCGGCGGAGCCAACGGTTTGCTGGCCGCCTGCGATCTCGCTTATGCAGACCAGGAAACCGTTTTTTCACTGAGTGAAGTAAAGATCGGCATCGTACCCGCCTGCATTTCACCCTATGTGATCAAACGCACCGGTGAATCCCGGTCACGTGAGCTCATGCTGACCGGCAAGCGCTTCAAAGGCATCGATGCTGCGCGATACGGTCTGGTAAACGAAACCTATGCTTCCGATAAGCTGGAAGATGCCATTGCGGAGGTAATCAGCATGCTTCGTACTAGCGGCCCGGCCGCAATTTCACAATGCAAGGTTCTTATTGATGAGGTTTCCAATCAACTGACGCTGGAAGATGCACTTGGATACACCGCCGGAATGATCGCTGAAATCAGGGCATCAGAAGAAGGACAGGAGGGCATGTCTGCCTTTTTGGACAAACGGCTTCCGAATTGGGTCAAGCCTGCTAAACTATGACCTTAACCAGAACATCGCTATTGTCCGCACTGGTTCATTTAACTGTTCAAAAACGAACACCAAACATATTCAGGCATCCAACGAAGTGCATAATAGCGTAATGCGAGAAACCTAACACATTGTCTGTCTTTTTATTATATACAGTGGCATAATTCATGGAGCATCGTAATGTACATAGTGGACTAACATCCCAACGCGCCATGACGGCCATCACAATCCTGCTCCGCAATTACCTGCTGACGGCCTTACGGTATTTGTCTAAGCATCGGGTATTTTCCCTTATTAATATTGCCTGCCTTACCATTGGTATGGCCTGCAGCTTTATCATTCTGGTCTGGGTAAAGCATGAATTGAGCTACGATCGTTTTCACAAAGCGGCACCCAGATTATTCAGGGTAAGTGCCCATATTCCATTTACAAATGAAGCCCTGGATGTGGCCGTGACACCCCAGGCCCTTGGCAGGGTGGCACAACAGGAAGTGTCAGGCTTTGAAGCCGTTGTCAGAATAAAGATGCTTCCTAAGCCGGCCTTAAGATACCGGGAGAAAGTCTTCTATGAGAAAGACGTGCTGATGGCTGATCCAAGGCTTTTTGAGCTTTTCAGCTATCCGTTTATCCAGGGTGACCCCACAACCTGCCTCCTTGAACCAGGTAGTATCGTTCTTAGTAAAAAGCTGGTTTCTAAATATTTCGGTGATCTTGACCCGATTGGGCGTGAAATAGAAATCAATAATAGGTACCGCTGCAAAGTTACAGCGGTGATCGGAGACCCTCCAGGTCCGACGCATCTGCCTCTTGAGGCCGTCATCCCTTTGTCGCTTTTCTTCAAAGATGAGGATGAGGTCACACAGTGGCGGAATTATAACACCTTGACATACTGCCTCGTAAGACCAGGAAGAAAAGCAGCTGATCTTTCTGTAGCGCTCACAGAAGCTTTCCATTCCGTATTTCCTTACAAGGAAGAAGGTGAGGATGAGTATATCCGGTTTGACCTGGAAAATATCCGAAAACTTCATCTGCAAGGAGGAAAGTCCCTGGACTCCAAATCGGCAGCGAACCTGAAGCAAGTATGGATTTTTCTTGCTACGGGGGCCATCATTCTGTTGATTGCCATCATCAACTTCATGAACCATATGACGGCCAGGGCCAGGTTGCGTTTTCGCGAGATTGCTGTTCGCAAAGCCCTGGGTGCCACACGCAATATGCTGATTCATCAGTTTTTAGGAGAATCCATCATCATTTCTATTCTTTCATGGGTTCTGGCCATGTCGATGCTGGAGCTACTTGTTCCCATCTTCGGGCGTTTCATGATGGAAGGAATTCAATTCACCATACAGGAAAACACAGGGTTGGCTATTGTCTTTCTTGTCATCAGCCTTGTTTCCGGTGTAATGGCAGGTATCTACCCGGCGCTTGTATTGTCAAAACTTGAGCCTTACCGAATCTTCAGGGGTGATGGCACACTGCGTAAGGGTCGCAAGGCATTGAGGCAAAGTCTGGTAGTTGTACAATTTGCGGTCAGTATTGCGCTCATCGCCAGCGCTTTAATGGTTGGAAGGCAATTGCGCTTTGTCCAGCAAAAAGAATTGGGCTTCGATCCGGCCAATATCCTGGTGCTGGGCATGAACGAATCTTTGCAGCCAAATTATACCCGGTTCAGGGAAGCCTTGCTGGAGGTGGAGGGCGTTGAAAGGGTAACCGCCGCTTCGATGATGCCCATGTTTGGCACCGCCCTGACTTCTCAGATTAAGTGGGAGGGTATACCGGAAGACCTGGACGTGAAAGTGAATTTTGCTTTTGTTGACTTTGACTATTTCCGCACCATGGGCATCCCGGTGATAAAAGGCCGCTGTTTCTCTCCTGTCCAATATGATATTGACAGCCTTTCTTTCATCGTGAATGAACAATTTGCGGCCCTGCTGGGGGAGCGGGAAGCATTGGGGGTTCCGCTGACATTCAGGGAATTCCGGCATGGGCGAATCATTGGTGTTGTGAAAGATCACCATTTCTCCTCCCTCCATCATCCCATCGGGCCACTGGTCTTTATGATTACCCGTGAGGAATTGGGTTTTGTCTTTGTCCGGATTGATCCGTTCAGGCCTGAAAAGACGATCCAATCTATTGCCGGAGTATGGGATACGTATTCAGGCTTGTTTCCCTTTGAAGCTAATTTTCTGGAAGACAGATACAAAGTGCTGTATGACAGCGAAATCCGCATGTATAGTCTGCTGATGTATTTCGCCATTCTGGCACTCGTCATCTCCTTCCTTGGGTTGTTTGGATTGGCCACCTTCATGGCTGAGCAAAGTCTGAAGGAAATAGGAATACGCAAGGTTTACGGGGCTACGCCAGGGCAAATCGCCTGGCGACATTTGCGAGAGATCGGACGCTGGGTTCTAATTTCCGGGGTCCTTGCACTTCCGGTATCCTGGTTCATGATGGATCGCTGGCTCGACAGGTTTGCCTATGTAGCTACTTTATCCCCTACCGTACTGCTGCTGGCGATGTCATTTGGACTCATTATGGCCATTCTGGCCAGTTCCTGGCAGGTCATTCTCAGCGCAAGAATGGTGCCCTCCATGGCATTGCGTTATGAATAGCATCAAATCCGGTATTTCTCCATCTTGTTGTAAAGGGTTTTGCGTGAGATGCCAAGCGCTGTTGCTGTTGCTGTCATGTTTCCCCTGTTTTTTCTGAGCGCCGCCCTGATCAACCGCCTTTCATTTTCCATCAGATTATAAGAACCTTCCCAGGCCTGAACTACTTCGGCGGACTTATCGAGGGGTATGTCATCCATCGTTACCTGGTTCTTCTCCGAAAGAATGACTGCTTTCTCAATATAATGTTCCAGCTCACGGATATTCCCTGGCCAGTCGTACTCCAGCAAGCGCCGGACCGCCCTGGGATGCAGCCGTTTCTCTTCCAGTGAATATCTGTCCGTAAACTGCGCCAGAAAATGAATCGCGAGCGGAATGATGTCTTCTTTACGCTCCCGCAACGGAGGTATGGTCAACTGGATGGTATTGATACGATACAGCAGGTCTTCCCTGAACAATCCTGCCTGTACTTTTTCTTCCAATGAGGTATTGCTTGCAGATATGAGGCGAACATTGAATGGCCGGGATTGTGTTGCCCCCAAGGGCATAACTTCACGCGATTGCAGGGCGCCCAGCAGCTTCGACTGCATCTCCAGCGGCAGGTTCCCAATCTCATCGAGAAACAGCGTGCCCCCGGATGCCTGCACAAAACGTCCTGGTCTATCTTCGCGCGCATCTGTGAAGGCACCCTTCATATGACCAAACAGCTCGCTCTCCATGAGTGACGATACGATCGCTCCCATATCGACATGCACAAAAGTTGCATGGTTCCGTGTGGATTTCCGGTGGATTTCCTGCGCTATCAAGCCCTTTCCGGTTCCGCTCTCGCCCAGGATCAAAATATTGGCATCGGTTGGTGCCACCCGGTTGACCAGGCGTAATAGATCCCGCATTTTCGGGGATGGGCCTGAAATAAATGAGGTAGGTTGAAACAGAGCATCCCAACCTGATGCGGCGGTTGTCCGGGCATCGCTTGTATCTGCAATTTTATGCCGCTTCCTGACCAGGTTCTTTAGTCTTTCCAGGACCTGCTCAGTTGTTACGGGCATCTCATAAACATCCAATGCACCTTCTTTTAGGGCTGATACAGCCTGTGACACATTTCCTTCATCGATGATACATACCAGGTTGATGTCGGCCTGGTATTCCCGGATACGGCGCATCCAATACAAGCCTTCATTGCCTGTGCGCTGCCCGGCACTGAAGTTCATATCCAGCATCACTACATCCAAATCCCTACCGCGGAGCAGACTTGGCAACAGGTTGGGATTCTGGATCACCCTCACTTCCTCGAAATGGGGTAACAACCCTCCCGCGAGATATACCGCTTGCTCCTCCGAACTGATAATCCAAATTTTACCTTGTTGTTTCATCGACCGGAACCAATATCCATATACTGTCCTACTATCAACAATTGTGTGTAATATTTACACACACGAAGTTACAAATATAATCATAAAGCACTGAATAGCAATAAGAATACATTATGGCATACAGATTGAATATATTATATGGTAACCCACAAACCGATGCCTATGAAAAAGCTATTGCTAACCGGTGCCCTGCTGATAGGAATGTTCTCATTTCTGCAGGCCCAGACAATTGGAGGTATTTACATTCCTCCAGACATGCAAGTCCAGTGTAAGCCTCGTACCGCACTGGTGAATCAGGTAATTCCTGACATGCCTGCGATCTTATGTCCGGCCCAGGGAATTCTGCAATTCATGCTGCCCCTGCTTCCGGCCATTCCGGCAGAGGAAATGCCTCCTGCACTGTACGACTACAAGCTCTGCAACAAGAATCAGAAAGCCATTAATCTTGGGCTTCCTGTTCTTCCCGTGAAGAACCATTAACCCTGGGTAAATGGGGTCTGCAATTGCAGGGTGAAGACATTCGGATTTCGCTCCCCCTGAACAAGGTGGTGATGGCTTGCTGTTGTTCCCTGCTCATCCTTATATCTCTCAAATCTAAAACTTTGAGCCTGCCCTGCCAATGAGCAAAGGCGGGCTCGAATGTGTCTATCCAGGTTTGCCATAAATCCAGGGTTTCCAATGAATCCAGGCCAGCCATGGAAACAGGAAGAGAGGCCAGTGGGTTGCGGTTTCCAACGAAAAGGTGTAATGAGGTCAGGTTTCCAAGACAATCCGGGAGTTGGGCTAAGCGATTCCTGGAAACATCCAAGATACGTAGACTCGGACATTCGCAAACCCAGTCCGGAAGTCGAGATAACTTATTTCTGCTCAGGTCTATACCAATAATATTGGGGTATAGCGCCGGATCAGGGGTGCCCGCTTTGGCAAGGCCTTTTCTCAGATTCAGAAAGACAGGTTTGGACGCCTTTGCAACACAGGACCAGTCGGTGCAAATAACGAACTGGCCAGACTGAGCTTTCAAATCCGGGAACAATACTGTCAGTAGCAGCAGATATAACAGGCCCTGTAAGTAGTTACGCAAACCATGAAAAAAGATCATCATACTCTTGCCCTTCAAATAACAAACCTACAGGATTTCGGAAAACAAACCACAATGCTAGGATCAGCAGCTTCTTAACGCATGAGGATATTCCTGTATATCTTTATACCAACTATTACAGGCCTGATCCCTCCGGGCAACCAACCCAGCAGCGTGGCATGTTGTAACGAAGGGCACTGTGGCTTATGAAGGATATGAGTTATCTGAACTACAACAGCCGGGAAGTGGCTATCGGAACCTTGATCATGGGTGGCCGACAGGCTGTTCGCATACAATCCATGACCAACACGCCAACGCTCGACATCAGGGCAAGCGTTGGGCAATGCCTGCAATTGTGGGAATCAGGATGTGAGCTCATCCGCCTGGCTGCGCCCGGCATAGCAGAAGCCAGGGCGCTGGGACGCATCCGCAAATCCCTGGATGAAGCAGGATGTCATATCCCTTTGTGTGCAGATATTCATTTCCGGCCGGATGCTGCCATGGAAGCAGCACGGCAGGTGGAAAAAATTCGTATCAACCCTGGCAACTATGTCGACCGTAACTATCGCAACCTGAGGTCTTTTCCTTCAACTGAAGCTGTGATGGAAAAGGCATTGATCCACCTTCAACCCTTGTTGCAAGTATGCAGGGACTATGGTACAGCCATCCGGCTGGGTGTAAACCATGGATCTCTTTCGCCACGCATCATACATGCCTATGGCCATACAGAAGAAGGAATGGTCGCCAGTGCCATGGAGTTTATTGAGTTATGCGAAAGCCAGGGTTTTACCAATCTTGTCATTTCGCTGAAAGCAAGCCGGCCAGGCGTCACAGTCAGGGCAAACCGCCTGCTCGCCAGTCGCCTGATGCAAAGAGGTACGGGCTATCCCCTGCATCTGGGTGTTACCGAAGCAGGCGAAGGCATGGATGGCAGGATGATTTCCTTTGCCGGAACAGGAACCCTGTTGGGAGAAGGTCTGGGCGATACCATCCGGGTATCACTGACAGAGGATCCAGTCCTTGAAATTCCGGTGGCGCTAGCCCTTCGGGATGCCTATGCAGCTGTGCGCTCCAGGCAATGCGAACATTGTTACCAGCCTCCATGGAATCCAATTCAATATGAAAGAAGAGCTACTACATCCATCCACGGTATCGGCGGAATGAACCCTCCAGTGGTGATCAGCGATGGAATAAGACAGGAGAAATCCGGGCCAAGTGGGCAAGCGGCTGATTTTATCGCTGTTACAGAAAACAAGGAGATGCTTTTAAGACAAGTTCAGGAAAGTAACGGTGAAAGTGTCGTAATTCAGGTCAGGGCACCCGGGAACAGGAATCCCATTGAAACGGCAGGCACTACTGCTGTTGTGTTCAATCATATTCCTGATCATGAGCCTGATATCAGATTAACAGGCCAACCTTCTATTATAATACAGGACATCCTGCCCACCTGGTCTCCTGCTAAAGTGAGAGATGTCTTATCCTATTGGTATGATCATGGCCATTCTTTACCTTTGATTGTCAGACTGATCTGGGAAAAAACCGAGGATAATCCGTTGCTGTCACTATGCCGCTGCCTGGCACCCGGATTGCTGGATGGCCTCATAGATGGGATCTGGTTAGATGGTCCTTATCCGCATCATAATCTGACTGAAATGGCATTTGGGCTATTGCAAGCCACGGAAAGAAGGACGACACGCACGACCTATATCTCATGCCCGGGCTGTGCCCGCACTTCTTATGATATTCAGTCGGTTCTGAAAAAGATCAAGGCAGCAACGTCTGCTTATCCCCATCTCCGGATCGGTGTGATGGGCTGTGTCGTTAATGGACCGGGAGAGATGGCCGGGGCCGATTATGGCTATGTCGGGGCAGGGGCAGGTAAGGTGAATCTTTATAAAGGTAAAGAGCTCATTCATAAAAACATACCTGAACAAAACGCTGTGGATGCCCTTCTGACACTCATCGCGGAAAGCGAATGATTATGCCAGGGGCATCCACAGAAATGATTCGCCATACCTACTGAACAATACCAATATTGATACCTGCCGTTGGAAGGACTCCGGAATAGTCGATGTTATTCCAGGGTTTATAGCGGGTAAATCCATCTTCATCAGGATAGGCGGCCAGCCTGAGCGTACCACCCAGGTAAAGATCAAGGCTAAAAACATTCAATAACAGAAACTTACCTCCCAGCGTAATGCCCGCTGCCATCACATTGAGGTTGCGGTTGCGCTCATGTTCCACGAAAACGGGATCCTGCCACTGCCTCACGATCCCCGAGATGGTCAGGCGGCGGTACATGAGATGTGCACCGGCGTAAAAACCCAACGGTGCCTGGTGCTCCTGGCCCAGTCCCTGACTCAGGTATTTCCGGATACGTGCAACGGCGCCCCAGCCCCGTATCATATCGCCGGAGAAATCGTCATACACGCCTGAAAGTGGATTGTAATAGTCCAATTCCTGGTTTGCCAGGTAGTTGCGCCCCAATCCACCATTCCTGGTCATATAAGTGCCCATCAAGGCAGCCTCAAGCGAAAGTGCAGGATGAACCGCCCTTTCATAGCCTATTAGCAAGGTTCCTTCAAACAAACGGTAAGGGTCAAAATGAAGGCAGGAACGATAGGGCTGAAGCAGAATGGTATCCGCGACCGAAGGTTTCCGATACGCTTGCCGAATAAGTGCCTGTAGCTGATCGCGCTGGTCCTGAAAATAATGATCCCAGGCCTCCATCTGCACCGACTGCTCCTCCGCCTTTCTCTCCATATCCTGTAGTTTGCGGTCAAAAAGCTCAAGACGGGTTTCTATCAGTTGAATTTTCAACTTTTTCACCTCCTCTGGGCTATCCTGAGCCGATACGGGCAGGAGCAGGAGTAATCCTAAGAGGAACAGGGCAATCAGGCCAACATTTCGCATATACTTTAGTTTATTGGAGGATTAGTTCTCTTAATACGCCGGCTGAAATACCTTACCGGAAAAGGTCACGAAACCTGATTCTTTTTCAACGATAAAGAACAGGAAGGCTTCATTGAAAGTGAAGACATCATTTACACTCGTTAAACAAATTTCTACGGCTGTTACAGCCGCTGCTTCTGTTCCTTCTTCGTGTACATCAATGAACGTTTTATGCTTTACTTCGTTAATATACAGCGGCATACTTGAATTAATGCGGGAGAAATCGGCTTCTCCCGGGGTGAAGGCGATCCCCATGCCCAGAGAAGTCAGGATATCTTTTAGCTTCTCTTCATACTCGAACTTGAACTTTGGAAAGTATAAGGTTGCCTTGGTAGCATTGGTGAAGGAATTGTTCCAGTCGTTCCATACCGATTGATCAAGAGAAGTCAGTACATCTGTAAGTGTCTTTCCCTCAGCAGGTTTCACGGCAACCATGGCAAACTTTCCGGACCCATAAGGCATACGAATCGCTTCGCAAAGGTCATTCTTTAACACCTCAAGATCCCCCTCCTTTCGCATCATGTCCACCATAACATTGGAACCGTCTTCCAATGTAAAGGGAGCCAGCTGGGTATATGATTTATCGAACTTATACTTCCAGGCTGCCTTAAAATATACGGCATTGATGAGGTACATAACCGCCTGTTCCGGGATATTGTCAACGATGGTTGGGATTTTGCCATGCGTTTTGGTTGAAACCCACTGGTTGATCATTCCAACAGTAGCAGGATCATCAAAATGAGCAGGATGCATACTGGCGTAGAAGTATTGCTGGTTCACCTGGATGAAGAGGGGCAGAATCGCAAATCCATGGTCATACCAGATGGATTGCGCAATCTCCATTACTACCTTGGGGTCACAATTTAACAGATAGTCTATCAATAACTTATACGTTTCATTGATTTCCTGATTGGTCATCCCGCTGAAGCCAAGGACATCTGCCATGGCTTTATGGGTTGTGCCATTGGCGCCATTCAGCGTCATTCCCAGCGCAGCTGAAATGCTGAGGGGAGAGATGCAGTAATTCTTGCCGGGGTTAGCCCCGTCTGCGAGTCGTAACACATTGAATCCAAAATCATTACCAGAATAGACCAGGGCTTGTTGTTTGGGTGTCAGGTGCAGTGAGGCAGGATTTTCGCTCACCGGATGATCCTTGCGGCAGCCTGTGAAGGTCACCATGCCGGCCAGAATAAGTAGCAATAAATGATTCATAAAAGTCTTTGCATGCATGTGGTGGGTTTTCATAATGTTTGTTTTTGATGGATGAACAGCACAAAGATGCGGATGGGCACCAGGAGGTTGCGTCGAAAGGAAAATTTCCAGGTCATGAGAAACAACAAAGCAACTTGCGATGGTTTTTTTTCGTTCAAGTGACGCAACCATTTCAATACCATGCGCATCTATAATCCGGTCAACCGGGTTACAGGTGCCGGTCCAGGACCAGGTGGAAGAAAAGAACGACATCATTCAGGGATGCAGGGCCGGCCGACGTGAAGATCAGCAACGGCTGTACAATTGGCTTGCGCCACGCATGCTTGCGGTTTGCCGTGCTTATTCAAAAGACCGGTCAGAAGCAGAGGACCTGATGCATGAGGGATTTATGAGCGTCTTTAAACATATTGGGCAATACAGAGGTCAAGGCTCTTTCGAAGGATGGGTCAGAAAGATAATGGTCAACGTGGTATTGGCCAGGTACAGAAAGAACCATTGGTTATATCCCGTTGAAACCCTTCCGGAAACAACCCAACTTGGTTGGCAGGAACCGGATGTGCGGCTGGAAGCAGCGGAGATTCTGGAAATGATCTCTGAGTTGCCGCCACGTTACCGCATGGTTTTCAATCTCTACGCACTGGAAGGTTATTCTCACCAGGAAATAGCCGGCCAGTTGAATATCACTGAAGGCACTTCGAAATCAAACCTTTCGAGGGCAAGGCAAATCCTACAGGCACGACTGCTAGATGCAGGTCATTCATATTTAAACCCCGAGGAGCGACATGAATCACAGGGATGATCATCCATTGGATGTCTATTTCCGGTCTCATCTGGAAGATGCAACGCTGCCGCTCCCTGGCGGAGGCTGGGAGAAGCTGGAAGCAGGAATGGCCACCAGGCCACGACGGCTTTATCCCCTATTATGGCAGGCTGCTGCCATCACTGCACTGGTGATGACCTCTTTTCTGGCCGGCTACTACCTCGCCCGGTTCGAGACTTCCCTTCCTTCATCTTCCATGGCAACGCTTACTTCATTCCGGAAGGATCTGCACAGTGTCCTCAGCGGACCACCCCTTACAAACTTCACATCTGGATCAGAAGTCTATGGCAGCGCACAAACAGAAGCTTCGGCTGGCAATACATCCATTGAAGGATCCGGGCAGATGATGGCTGTTGTCGACAGACCTGAAAAGCATTCAGCAGCAACGGATCCATCCATGCACACCGGCATCATGAAGGTTTCCTCAGCTGGTAATGAAGCGACTTTGATCGCTGTAAAGATGCGGCCGCGGGCCGCTTCGCTGATCGTGTTACCCGAAAGGCTGTTTCTGGCTGCGGCCCGCGGCCGCCATTCCGCGATACAGTCCCCTTCCTACTCCGCACCAATACAAACCAGTCAGAAAACAAAAGTGGGTGGCCTCATCTCGCCCGTGCTCGCAGCCTCTGGCAGCAGGGGCCATGCCGAACAGTCTTATACACCCAATATTCTGGCGGCAGGAAGTGGGCAGGAAAAACCATTGATGACGCTGTCTTCCGGCTTATATGCACAGGTTCCTGTCAGTGAAAATATTTCGATGAAAACAGGACTCATATACAGCCGGATCGGCATGGAAACAGCACACAGCAGCCTGGCAAACGATCTTACGCTGGCGAGCCTGGATGGCGGTCCTTACGCAGCCAATACCTCGGTCGGACAGATTTTCCTCGCAGGTGAGAACCTGGTTAACCTGGGCACTTTTGCCACCAGCAATACCGCTACCAACGAAGGGAATATTCTGCAACATCTTGATTACGTCGAAATTCCGCTATTACTAAACTGGTCCCTGAAGCGTAAATACTACACGCTCTCACTGGAAGCCGGCCTTACGGCAGGCAAGTTGGTGCATAATGCCGCTTATTTTATCACGCAGGGGACCCGTTTTGAGCTTGGCAGCACGGAAAACATCCGCGCTATGCTGTGGAATGCATCGGCAGGAGTAGGCCTGGAAGTGCCTCTGGCAAAACGAATTGCGATTGGAATACAACCCGGCTACCGGTTCTCTCTCCGTTCCATCAATCCCGTCACCGGATACCGACCGCATATGTTTGGCTTCGGAACCGGAATCTCCTATGCGCTGTAACTGCCTATTCTTCCGGTAAAGGAATCTCTGTTTGCAGGTCTTCTGTGTTAAGAAGACTTCGATCAGCCGGCAGGGAAATATGGCTTTGTACGATGTACCATTGATTTATCTTCTTTTCCAAAACACCAGTAAAGCGCAAACCTTCATACCCCATGGCCTTGCCGCCTGCCACGTAACTGTAATTCAGGATAGCAGAGAACCACGCTGTGTTACAGGTCTCATTTACCTTGATGATAGGGTCTGTCATGGCAATATAAGTCTCCTCAAACTGCCTGAATTGTGCTTCAACGGTTTGTTTTATCTGATCCCAGCCAACCAGTCTTTCATCGCTGTCGGTACCAAAAACCATGATGTCTGAATCCGGCGCCCAGACCCTGCGGATCAGATCTAACTGCTTGGTTTCGTTGGCGATGATGTAACGCTCCAATACCATTGTGACCGCTTCCATATCATCCTGCCGCTGCTGCTCACTACAGGTTTTTCGGTCCTGGCATCCCCATACGGCCAGGACAATCATCCATAACAGTATCCCTCTTTTCATACGCGTTCGTTTATTGGTCTTTATACCCTGGTTAATGATGACAATCCCTGTCTAAAGATACGACCAGTTTTGTAAATATCCAGCAAGCAGGAAATTCTCTGTCGACATACAGGCACAGGCCTTCAAGGTCAGGCATTAATCGATAAATAGGATAAAGCTTAAGATAAAAGACTCAATTTCAGACTGAAAGAGCACTACTTCATCTTTGCTTCCTGACCTTCCTGACCTTTCAGTTGCTTATGAGTTCCGTCACAAAAGGGCGGGGTTGTTGTGCATTTACATGCACACCAATAAACTTCTTCCGGGTTTTCAAGAACGACGCGCAAAGGTCGAATACCTGTCTGAAAGTGAGATCCATCACAAAAAGGCTGGTTGGCAGACCTGCCACAGGCACACCAGAAGTATTTACCAGCTTCAGCCGTGGCTTTTTTAGGGTGGGTGTCATGAATTATGGCCGGCTTCACCGGACCTTCTCTGTGCTTGGCCATAGCTTTGATCGCTTTTATGTATCCTTAGAAAGATGCGTTTGTTATCAACTTAAAACACAGATCATCAAAACATTTTGGACATCCTTTGATCAGGAACACAGCACTTGCTATTCGAGCAGAGTGATCTTATCTCCTTAATCCTATCCATCAGGGGTTAACTCTGCTCCATGTTGTGGTCCTTCCAAGGCCCATCCAGCTGGCGCCAACATATCCCCTGACATCCAATACGTTTTTCTCGGGCATCTTCATCACACATTTATAGGTTTTGCCAGATTTGGGATCATAGATGGTGCCATCTGACCATGCTCCATCAGCAAAGTTGAAATCCTTGATAATTACCAGGCCCAGGGTTGGTGTGTTTCTCTTCTTCGGATCAGGGTTGTTCTTGTCGACTTTGGGCTTCCCAGTATCCGGATCAATGGGCGTCTTCAGCCAGACAATCTTCCCGAAGAATTTGTTTCCCGTTTTGTATATTTCCATCCGGGCATCCTTATCCTCATTCAACCATATCCCTTTAATGTCATCGGCTTTGGCAGATTGAGCAAATACATTTCCATGCATGATGAACCCCAGGCTCACCATCATAATCCATAACATGCTTTTTCTCATAGTTTAATGGTTTTAGGTGCCTGTTTTTCTTACGCTGCTTTTCCGGTTGTTTCCCGGATTAATGTCAGGGGTTAATTTCCAGGGTATGGATCAGCGCATCCATTTGGAGCATCAGGTCTCGTTTTTCGTTATTGGGGAAATAGACAAACGCATCCAGGTTTAGGATGCGGTTCTTCGTTTCATCAAGAATAGCATAATTCAGGAAGGGGCCACCCATAAAATCCCCCTGAACATCCCAAAGCCCATAGGTTTTAACAGCAAATCTGTCCTTGAAATACAAAGGTTCACTAATGGCTCCAATAACCGGAGATGTGATCATGTAAGACCCCGGTGCTGTTCCGGGTACGTGTATTTGGGTGAGCTGATTTCTGCGGTTGAGTATAAGCTCGGTGCTGAACTGCGCCGTATCATTGTAAGGGGTGAAATAGATCAGAAGCCCCTGGCTGAAATCTTTCGTTTCCTTGCGCAGCCAGGCGAATTCAGGCTCCATCTTGGCGATATAGAATCCACTGGGAACCAATAAGGAGATGCCCATTTGTTCGCGCAGGCGGTTGCGTATCTGTAGGTCGTTCAACTGCTCATACAGCTGGATCATTCGGTTTCTTTCAGCATTTTCCAATAAATCGAGCACATTTTGTTCCCTTTGCTGAAAGGCAGCAATCAGGGCTGCTTCTGAAGGTGCGCGCATGCGTATGAACTGTTGTGGACTGGCCCAATAATCTGCCTTGGTTTGAATCATGGCAGAATCCAGCTTCTCATCAATCTCTACCAGGATGATTTTGTGGTGTTTCTGGTATAGATCAGTAAAGGCCTTGATAGGAATATTCACAGGGAAAAATCGCGGCTCGGGCTGGGGTAAATAATCCACATCTTTGAGCAGGCTGTTTCTAAGGGCATCCCCTACGGGACCCTTCCACACCAACTCATCTGCAACTATCAGGATCTCAGCTGTTTTTCCTGTTGATTTGGGAATACCCTTACTGCGTTCCTGTTTACAGGAAACGAACATCATCCCTATGGCCAGAAATGCCATAAGGATGTTGTATCGGACATGGTGTTTCATAAGGAATTCAGGATTTCACCGGGACTTTGATCTTCTGTCCAGGCATTAACGTATGGGATTCCTTCATATTGTTGATTTGCTTCAGGTCCTGAACGCTCACGCCATCATACCTGCCGGCAATGGACCATAAAGTATCTCCTACCCTGACGGTATAAAGCATGAACCGGCTTTCCTGAAGAACAGGTTTATCTGTTGTTTCTGCCAGCGCGGTATCCTGAGGCGCTTCATTCTTCACGGTATCGGGTAATGGCGGGGCAACTGGTTTTGGGGAAGTAGCAAGCAGAGCCGGTCTGCTATGTGGTTTGCTTACAATGAGGCGCTGCCCTATGCTCAGCTTAGTACTTCGCATCCTGTTCCATTTCATTAATTCATTAACGCTACAACCATATTTACGCGCGATTACACCCAGGTTCTCTCCCCTTCTCACCACATGATGCTTTGCTTCTTCCCTAACCGTCGTTGCTGCCTCAGCAATAAGTTTTTCACGGTGTTGCTCAGATACTGACTTGTGTTTGAACAGTGTATCTTCAACTGCCAGATATGCTGCAGTGAAATCACGGGGAATACGGAGAAGGTATGGTTGATCGGCGCTAGCCGGTATTATATCCTTCAAAAAGGTTGGATTAAGGTATTTCAATGTTTCTCTTGGGATACCCGCCAATTCAGTAATACTCTCAAAAGGAAGCGGCTGCTGAATAACAAAGGTGTCAATATTCAAGGCATGGATACCCGGAGAAATGGGTCTCAGATTGTGTTCTTTCTGATGGGATAATAGATAGGTAACAGCAATAAAAGCAGGCACATAATTGCGTGTTTCCTTTGGCAGATAGGGCTGAATGGCCCAATAATCCGGAACACCACCGGCTCTGCGCATGGCACGCGTCACATTGCCAGCACCTGCGTTGTAGGCAGCCAGCACCAATGACCAATCTCCAAATATGCCATATAGGTCTTTCAGGTGACGCGCAGCAGCATCCGTAGAAAGATGCGGATCATAGCGCTCATCAACCAGGCTGTTAACTTTCAATCCATAAAGTTTGCCTGTTCCATACATAAACTGCCATAAACCCTTGGCGCCGGCCCTGGAAACGGCCACAGGATTCAGAGCAGATTCGACGATGGCCAGGTATCTAAGCTCCAGCGGAATGCCGTATTTGTCAAGGGTTTCTTCAAACAAAGGAAAGTAAAGTTGCGCCAGCCCCAGCATTCTGTTCATCTGGGCATAGCGTTTAACGCCATAGAACTCAATAAACCGCTTGACATCATCATTATACACCAGTCCCATGGGCGTCATCCTGTTCAGTCGCGCCAAACGCTCCCGGATAATGTCATCAGAAGGCATGGACGCTGAACCTGCAGCCATCTCTTCTTCTGTCCCTGGTAAGGTGCTAAAAAGCCCTGTTGTGTCATAATACATCAAAGCAACAAGGCTGTCCAGCATTTCAACAACCCGGTCATCCTGGCTTGACCAACAACTGGGATGTGACGAGCTCCACCAGTTCCGTGTACTATCAGGTGCATTTGCCTGCAGTGTATGTCCATTCCCTGAGAAAAAGATTAAAACAAGTAGAGCTACGAAACGCAAATAATTCATTATATTACAGTTAATTCAACATTAACGGTTTTCTTACAAAAACAACCCGGAAGGTATGCCTGGCACACTAAAATTAGCACCCTCCCATTTCCCCAATTTCTTCCCAATGAGTAATTACCAACATTCTTTTGTTGATTCCCACCTCCTTATCGCTCTCGTCAAACTTATTCATTAACAATAAAATAAGAATGACTCATTGGGGAGTATTAAGCTCAGGATGGTTTGTTCTCTCCCTTTTCGGGTTCATCCTTTTCTGTCATACCGGTCCTGAATTCACGGATACCCCGTCCGATGCCCTTCATGAGCTCCGGTATCTTCCTGCCACCAAAGAGTAACAGGATCACAAGGACAATAACGATGATCTCCGTAGAGCCAAACCAGCCTAAAAGTATGCTATTTGTTGCCATGACAAAACATTAGGGAGCCCAAAGGTACAAAACAACCCTATACTATGGCAAGTATCAATAAGATGGCATTTTCTTCACTGAGATGGTACACCACGTGTTACCGCGCCAGCCACAGTGCAGGATCCAGCACGGTTTTCCCTTTCCAGACCTCAAAATGCAATTCTGTTTTACCCTCGGCGGCCTGGGTATGAATTTTTCCGATCGGTTGTTTGGTGTCGACCATTTCTCCGGTCTTGACACTCACCTCATCCAGGTTGGAATAGACCGTTAAATACTCTCCGTGCCGGATGATAACGACGGTGTTGAAACGGGGAACAGTCATCACCCTTGATACCTTTCCTTTAAAGACCGCTCTTGCCTGTGCACCTGCACCGGTTACGATATCCACCCCATTACTTTTGGTTTTTATCCCCCTGAGAACCGGGTGATCATGTTCTCCGAACGTACCTGCAATGACACCGCGCTCCAGCGGCCATGGCAATTTCCCCTGATTGCTTGCAAAGTCATTCGACAGCGCCAACTCTTCCGGCGTAAGCTCAAACATATCCCCGGGTTTAGCCTTGGCCCGCTCCCCGCCTGCTTCGCGGGCTTTCCGGATCTCTTCTGCAATGATGCGCTCAATCTCCTTGTTTAGACGTGCCCGGGCTTGTTCTTTCTCGCGAAGTGTCTGCAACAACTTTTTCTCTTGTTGCCGCAGGCTGCTTACCGTCTTGTTAACCTGTGTCTTCTCTATTTCAAGTTTCTTTTGCTCTGTTCTTTCTCCCTGAATCAATGCCATTTGCTCTGTCTTGCGCTCTTCCAGCCCCAGGATACGCTGACTCAGGGCCAGCTCTTTTTCCCGGATCAGGTCAGCCTGCCGCCTTCGGTATTCACTGTATTGCTGCAAGTATTTCAGGCGACGGTAGGCCTGGTTAAAGGACTCTGCAGAAAACACAAACATCAGCCTGCGGTATGCATTCCGGTTTTTCTGTGCGTAATAAATCATACGGGCATATTCTGCCCGCAGGGTTTCCAGTTCCTTCTGCAGGGCGGTGATATGCTGACTGGCCTGCTGGATATTCCGGTCTATTAACCGAAGCTCCTGATTGTACGAAGAGATTAACTGGCGTCGTTTACTGATTTTGCTGTTGATGAGAACAACTTCATTGACAGAGGCGGCCCTGTCCTTACGTGTATCCTCCAGCAATTTATTCGTATAACGGATTTCATCTTCTATGCGGGAACGTTGTTCCTGCAGCCTGGCTTTTTCATCCTGGGCAAATAGCGAAAGGACTGGCAGGAGGAAGAGTGCCACCAAAAAGACAAAGGGATATGGTTGTATCTTTCTTTGTTCCATTTTCCTTTTCCTGCGCAATGCCTAAAGCATCAGAAACCGGTCAAAGATATCACAAAACCACCTCTGTTCATGGCTTTCATGGTGATACCTGGTAGGAATCCGGCACCCTGAACGGAAATTCCGGCATATCCTCCATGCTTACCTTACTGAAATCCAGACTTAAACCAATACTATTCGCTCCTGTAACAAGAATATCGATACCCAATGGCATTAATCCGCCTTTCATCGCCATATAAGATCTGTATCCGGCTTCGAGCGTATATCCCGCCTGACTACGATCCGATACAAGCATGCGGAGAACACGGAAACTGGATGGATCCAGCCATATTTCCTGCTGCGGTATGGTCGATTTTCCATCCGGATCATCAGGGATGTTTTTCCTGCGCATCTGGGTTGTCAGGCGATAGTGTGTATCCTCTTTGCTGGCAATAAAACGGGAAAGATCATACCCCTTAAAGTCATTGCCCAAAAGCAAAGCCTGCAGGACAGGAAAATCCAACGGACTGCCCGTCATACGGGCAATAAAATCGAAGCTTTCTCTTGTATAGGACTTTTCCAGTCTGTTCAGAATAAAAACGGAATCCGGGCGTATCATCACCCTGAACACTTCTATTCCGAGAACAGGCGCCACAGATACCCATATGAGGCTGTCTTGTAACATGCGTATTTGTCCGGAGAACGAGGTTGTCCTGGACTCAGTATCCGTGTATGTCGCTGCATACCGGGCTGTCATCCCCGAAAAAACAAAGGCATTCTCCTGCATCTGCTGAGGCACCATAGCATATGCCACTTCCGTCACCTCAACATCAGCCACCGGCTTTACAGATCGACAGGCATTCAATGCGACTATAAAGGACAGGGCAATGATGAGCCAAAATCCTGATCTACTCAAAGAGTTCCCCATGGTCTATCTTCTTTTTGAGCAGATCAGATCCTTCACCCTGGTTTGCTGCCCTTTTCCAATATTCCAGGGCTTCTGTTTTGCGCCCCAGCTTAAAGAGCACGTCTCCATAGTGTTCGAGGATCACCGCACTCGTGTTCCCACCATTTTGCAAGGCTTTTTCAATCCAGACCAGCGCTTCCTCGTATTTACCCTGTTTATAAAGAACCCAGCCATAGGTATCCTCATAGGATGAGCGTCCCGGGTCCAGCTCATTGGCCTTACCTGCCATCAGTGCTGCCTTTTCCAGGTCTTCGCTCCTCAGGCTCAGGTAATAACTGTAATTATTAAGAACATTCGCATTATCAGGTTTCAATCGCAATGAGGCCTCGTAAGCCCTCACAGATGCGGCATAATCTTTCAGCTCCTGATAGATATCACCCAGAAATGCATGAAAATCTGCTTTCAGGTCATCCTGCCCTACGACCATTTTTAAACCCGACTCAAGGGTTCGTGCTGCTGCTGCATGCTGTTTCTCCTGAAACTGTGCCATTCCTTTAAAAAAGTAAAGCAATGGCATGTTTGGAAACAGATCCATCGCACGGCTTGCATGATGCATCATGGCTTTCCTGTCATCTGCTTTGGCATCCAGCCTAAGCAGTTGCTCCCAGGCCTCATAGATGGAACTGTCGATGGTGATCAGTTGCTTCAGTGTCTCCCTGGCTTCCTCAAACAGCTCAGAGGAAATCATCACATCAGCCAAAAGCGCAAGCACCTGAGGATCATCTGGATATGATTCCCGCAGGGATTTTGTCATGGTGCTGATATCGGTCTTGTTCTCTGGAAACAGCTGGTTCATAATGAGGGTAGAACGAAGGATATCCAATTTGGAAGCAAGGTCCAGATCCGGGTGCAGGAAGGCGGCCAGCAATTCTTTCCTGGCCTCCTCCTGTTTGCCTTGTTTGTCATAAAGGGAGGCCCATGACAGCCTGAGGTAAGGGTTATCAGGGGTTTGTTGCATTGCCTGCTCCAAAACACTGCCCGCTTTTGTCAGATCTCCGGCCTCCATATAGGTGTCGGCCAGAATTGTTTTATACTTCACTTCCCAGGGATAAGCCTTGATAAGCCGTTCGATGACAGCCACCGCCTTGTCCGTCTTCTTTCTGCGCAGGTATAGACTATAGATCTCTACCGCTACCTCCTCATTCAGGCCAAAACGCCTTTCTATTTCCTCATAAGTGCGGATCGCATCATCGGGAAGGTTGGCCTGTTTCTGTGCACGTGCCAGCATATGATGATAATCCTCCTCACCGGGATGCTTTCTGACGAGTTCACCATATGTCTTTACCTGGTCTGAATGCTGACGCAGATTTCCCTGCAATTCGGCCAGAAACAAGGTATACCACTCATTCTCCGGATCCAGCTTCACCGCTTCTTTGGCCTCAACCATGGCTTCCCTGGGTAGGTTTTTGAGACGGAGGAGCCGGGCCAGCTCATAACGGGCTGCAGCATTGTGGGATTTCAATCTGAGTGATTCCCTGAAAAGGCGGATTGCTTCGTCATAATTCCCAAGGATCTTCTCCTTGTTCGCTTCCAGGAAAGCGGCCCGCGCCTGCCAGGCTGGGTCGATGGCGTTTCCCTGAGCTGCCTTTTCATTGTCTGAAGCAGACCGGGATGTTGAACAAGCTGCCAGCAAAGTGAAAGTCAGGGAAAGAAAGGCAATTGTTATGTGGTGTATTCTCATGTGTTTATCAGGACAGCGAGGTGTAATCTCCTATTGAGACATCGTGGACATTTCCTTTGAATTCGACAAAGCTGCCAATCATGGAGTGGTCAATATTGGCATTGGAAATCACGGTATCCCGTTGTATGACACTATTGGTGATAATGGAATGATCGATCCGGGTGTTTTGTTCAACAGAAACATGCGGGCCAATGATGGAATTCGATATCACAACCCCATGGCCAATATAGCATGGAGGGCGAATAAGGGCATCGGTGACCTGTGCCTCCGGCGAAACCAGGTCTGATTGCCGGGTGTTGTCCAGAATGCGTTGGTGGGTATGCACCGTGGCGTCCTTATTGCCACAATCCAGCCATTCTTCCACCCTGACAGCCTGCAGCTTCATTCCTTGGTCCAGCATATGCTGTAATGCATCCGTCAATTGGTACTCCCCACCCTTTTTCAGATCATGCTGTAGCAAATGATATATGGCCTGGTGTAGGTTGCTCCCTTCCCGGAAGCTGTATATGCCGATGATCGCCTTGTTGGAGATGAAGGTCCGGGGTTTTTCTGCAAAGCTGGTAATGGTGCCGTACTCATCTGTGATGACCACACCAAAAGCAGAAGGATCTTCCACTTCACTGATCCAGATGGTACCATCATGTTCTCCGGTCTGAATGAGATCGGCCCTGAAAAGTGTATCGGCAAATGCGATAGTCACAGGCCCTGTGAGCAATGGAGCAGCACACGCGATCGCATGCGCTGTTCCGAGTGGTTTATCCTGGTGAAAGATCCGCCCACTGGCGCCAACCTCTGCCGCGATCTGCAGAAGATTTTCCTCTACTTCCGTTCCAAAATCACCAATGACAAATCCAATCTCATCTACCTTCTGACCCATCACCTGGATAATGTCCTCCACCAAACGTTGTACGATGGTCTTTCCAGCCAGCCTTATCAATGGTTTGGGAACCGTCAGGGTATGCGGCCGCATGCGCTTGCCCATACCAGCCATGGGAATAATGATGTTCATACTGATGCTTTTATATTATTTTCCGGTATGGCCAAACCCACCATGACCACGCGTTGTCTCGTCCAGTTCATTTGCCTCGTCCCATTCCACACGCTCATGTCTGGCAATGATCATCTGGGCTATCCGCTCTCCGTCACGTATCGTGAATGGTTTATCTGATAAGTTCACCATGATTACCTTGACCTCGCCGCGGTAATCAGCGTCAATGGTGCCGGGGGTATTCAGCACAGTCACCCCTTCCCGGGCTGCCAGTCCGCTGCGAGGCCTGACCTGGGCTTCATAGCCGGGAGGTATCGAGACATGGAGTCCGGTCGGTATCAGGGCACGTTGTAAAGGCAACAGCACCACTTCCTGGTCCAGCCAGGCCCGCAGATCCATGCCTGCAGACAAAGCCGTTTCATAAGCGGGTAAGGAATGATGAGAACGGTTGATTATCTTAACTTTCATGGCATCGCTTTACGTGCCCAAAGGTAACGAATTAAGCCTTGCCTTAGTATCATGGTCTGCGTCCACCGGCAGGCCGGCCGGGTAATGGAATCCTTTCGCGTTTCATCACAATAAAGACAAAAGCAATCAGGAGCAGGGTATTCCAGCCCAACCTGAGCAGTAGCATCTCCGGCCTGACCATCACACTCACCCCATAAATTACCAGGGCGAGGAAGATGTAGGTGAAAATGGTTTTCAACTGGTAGGGAATGGGATAATGATGCTGACCGATCAGATAGGAAATGGTCACCATGATCAGGTAGCAGAAGAGATGCGCCCAGGCTGCTCCTGCGTATCCATAAACAGGTATGAGCAGGAAATTCAGCAAGAGCGTTACGGCAGCACCCGCCATCGCGATATAAGCTCCGAACATGGTTTTGTCCTGCAACTTATACCATATCGAGAGGTTATAATAAACCCCCAACAAAAGGTTAGCCATCAGGATGATGGGAACGATAAATAATCCTTCACGATAAGAAGGCCCTATAAAGTGCTGAAAAAGATCTATATACAGCAATACACCCAGAAAGATCAGCAAGCAGAACAACACGAAAAACTTCAATACATCGGCATATACCTGTTTGGCACTGGCATCGCCTGACTGGCTGAAGAAGAAGGGCTCTGCGGCATACCGGAACATCTGGATAAACAAGGTCATCAATACAGCCAGGCGGAAATTGGCGCCGTAAATCCCCAGTTGCTCCATGGCTGTGCCCGGATCAGAAACCAGGTGCTTCAGCAGGATTTTATCTGCCACCTCATTGACCATCCCCGCCAGTCCAACGACCAGTAAAGGCAGGGCATAGCGTATCATTTTCCGAAACAAAGCCTTGTCAAATGCCCATCTCACGCTGATGATATCCGGCAACAGCATGATCAATCCCACAGCACTGGCAATCAGATTGGAGATAAAAGCATAAGCTACCCCTAGTTCAGGTTTATAGATGAGCCGTATCAGTCCATCGGGGTGTTTATCATAGATGTACCGGCAAACTACCAGGAAAAAGACATTCATCAGGATATTGACACTTACTGTTGTCAGCCTGACCAGGGTAAAGCGCCCCGGCCGTTGCTGCTGTCGCAGTCGCGCCAGGGGAATTGCGCTGAAAGCGTCTATACCAACTATGATGCTGAAATACAGGATATACTCCGGATTGGATTGGTACTGAATCCACCCGGCAGCGGTAGGGTACAAAAACAGCATGACCACCATAAAAAACAGGGAGGTGGAAAACAGGGAAACCAGGCTGGTGCCATATACCTTATCAGCATCCTCTTCCTTCCCGGCATGACGAAAGAAAGATGTCTCCATACCATATGTAAGGAGTACCATCAGGAAAGCAACATAGGCATACAGTTCGGTCACCACACCATACTCGCCCTTGATGAACACCCTGGTATAAAATGGTGTCAGCAAAAGGTAGTTCAGCAGCCGTGGGACGATGGTTCCCAGTCCATACACAGCCGTCTGGCCGGCCAGGCTTTTCAGGGGTTTAAATGTGGAGGACATGGTAGCAAATGTAATCAATCCATCTTACCGTCGGCGGACACCTCATCAGGCTGGGCAGGCAGGGTAAAGCCAAAAATGGTCCCTTTCCCCTCATCTGTCTCATACCATACCTCTCCTCCATACGATAGGATAGTGCTCCGAACGATGGCCAGCCCCAATCCCATCCCACTGGTTTTGGTTGTGAAGTTGGGCGTGAATATCTTATCCCTTTTCTCCTCAGGAATGCCTGGCCCTGTATCGGAGACACTCACCCTGTAGAAGGAACCCGTTCTGGTGATCGTGATCCCCACTTCCCCATTCATGGGGCCTATCGCTTGTATTGCGTTCTTTATCAGGTTGTTAAAAACCCTCAATAATTGATTGCGATCGACATTGACCAGGAAAGTCCCGGATTTTTCCCATTGCTGCTGGAAGTGGATATGGTGCACCCCTCGATAAGTTTCCATGGCCAGCATGGCTACCTGCGCAAGGTCAACCGTACCGGCATTGGAACGTGGCATACGCGCAAAATCACTGAATGCGCTTGCGATATCAGAAAGAACATCGATCTGTTCGGTCATGGTGTTGGTAAACCGCTTCAGTCGCTCATTCCAGTCCGCTGCCTTGTCATCCCAGGCCCTTTGCAGGTATTGGACGTTTAATTTCATGGGTGTCAGCGGATTCTTGATTTCATGGGCGACCTGCCTGGCCATTTCCCGCCATGCCATCTCGCGCTCGGTGCTGGCCAGGAGCTCTGCGCTCTCCGACAACTGGTCAACCATGCGGTTGTATTCCTCGACCAGCCTTCCAATTTCATCCCGCCTGTACCATTCAATCCTTTCGTTGGCACCTCCCAGCCGGATACGTTTGATCTTTTCACCAATCAGGCTGAGCGGA
>Ga0208462_1000836_pt1 | contig 25538 bp, 29 predicted proteins | sample AD_SCU001_MetaG_FD_184452 | JGI IMG/M metagenome (GOLD analysis project Ga0208462, IMG submission 184452) | Active sludge microbial communities of municipal wastewater-treating anaerobic digesters from China - AD_SCU001_MetaG (SPAdes) (version 2) | ecosystem: Engineered > Bioreactor > Anaerobic...
TAGTTATATAATTTATTCATCCTCGTTCAAATACTTTCTAGCAAAGGTGACCCATGAGAATCATCAGCACAGAGCGGTCCCAGGTTCTCGCAGCCCGCGTTGCCGAAAAACTGGGGGTACCGCTGGTCGAGACTATATTTCGCCGGTTTCCCGATGGGGAACTGTATATGAGGTGTGGAGAGCTGGACGATGAGACCCTGATCATCAGCAGCATCGTCGACAACGATATGTTTGTGCAGACCCTCCTTGCGATCGATGCCGCCGACAGGTCAGCGAACACACTGGTGATACCTTACATGGGGTATTCCAGACAGGATAAGCGTTTCTCTCCGGGCGAACCGATCAGTGCCCGGGCGGTCGCGCGGGCTCTCTCTACCGGTATCGGGCGTGTCTATGTGATCAACATCCATGATCGAAGCGTGCTGGAACACTTCAGCGTCCCGGCGAAGGAGATCACAATCACCCCGGCCATCGGGAGTTATGTTGGCGATCTGCGCCTGAAAAACCCCCTGATCCTCGCCCCGGATGAGGGTGCGATCGATCTCGCCTCTGAGGTTGCAGCGGTTGGGGGATGGGACTGCGATCACCTTGTGAAGACCCGATTCTCCGGCGAGGAGGTCAGGATTGCTCCAAAGACCATAGATGCGGCAGGACGGGACGTCGTGATTGTGGACGATATCATATCGACCGGCGGGACTCTGGCAACCGCTGCCCGGATGCTCAGGGATCAGGGGGCTATATCCATCCATGCCGCCTGTGTCCACGGGGTGCTCACGAGCGGTGCCTATACCCGTCTGCGGGCGGCAGGGCTCTCATCGGTGGTCTCCAGTGATACCTGCGAGAGCGCTTCCAGTCTCATATCGGCCGCCAATGCCATCGCCACCACTATCAGGGAAGATGCTCACTGTTGACGGATCCCGCCTTGAAGGAGGTGGAGGAACAGTCCGCATGGCCGTGGCCCTCTCGGCCATATCCGCCACGCCGGTTAGAGTGACCGGGATACGTCAGAACCGGCCGAATCACGGGCTTGCCCCGCAACATATCGCTGCGGTAATGGCGGTTGCTGGAACCTGCGATGCTGAGTGCACGGGTCTATCTCCGGGGAGTGGCGAGATCACATTCACCCCACAGCGGGTCAGGCGGACGGATCTCTTGATAAAGACCGGGACTGCCGGGAGCATCCCGCTGGTCATCCAGGCATGGCTCCCGGCCGCTCTTATCTGCGGCGGAAGCATCAGGGTCTCCGGTGGGACAGAGGTGGCCTGGAGCCCGACCATCGATTATCTCGATCGTGTCTTTGCGCCGGTGCTACGCCGGGCAGGTGTCTCTCTGGAGGTTGAGGTGCTGGAGCGGGGTTACTATCCGGAGGGAGGAGGGATGGCGCGCGTACGGGTGGATGCATCCCACCCACGTCCGATTGCGATCCCGGAAGAGGAGTCCTGCGGGCTGGTTTCCTGTTCGGTGGGTCTTCCTTCACACGTTGCGGAGCGCCAGGCTGCATCCGCCCGGGAACTCCTGGAGGCCCGGGAGGGTCTATCCTGCACGGCGGAGATCGATTCTCGTGGGCGCGGGGCGAGCGTCGGGAGTTCTATCACAGTATGGAAGGGTGCTAAAGGCGGTATCGCTCTTGGGAGACGGGGTCTTCCCGCTGAGGAGGTTGGTCGGGCGGCTGCCTGCGCCCTCATGGAGGAGTGCGGCAGGCCGGGTGTTGTTGACGCCCACCTGGCCGACCAGCTCCTGATCTACCTTGCCTGCTACGGTGGTGAGTATACGACGCACACCCTATCGATGCATGCGAAGACTGCCTGCTGGTTGCTTGAATCGTTCGGCTACCCTGTCCGTTGCCGGGAGAACGAGGTATTGGAGCTCTCGGCATGACGCTCGTGCTCGATGCATCGGCCTTCTTTGCGGATCTGCCTGTAGACGGCCCCGCCTGGACAACGCCCACGGTGGTAGATGAACTTGTCGATTTTCATGCGAAGTGCCGCTTCACGGCTCTCTCTGCCGCCGGGCTCAGGGTCAGGGAGCCGCGCAGGGATGACCTGATACGGGTGGATGAGGCTGCACGTCTGACGGGGGATGCAGGAGAGCTCTCCTTAACCGATCGCGAGATCCTGGCACTTGCACTGGAACTCGGCGCAGTCCTCGTCACAGACGATTTTGCGGTCCAGAATGTTGCTCATCATCTCGGCATCGAAACGCGGAGCATACTGCAACGCCCGGCCAGGCCACGCCGGTGGCGCTACCGCTGTACAGGGTGCGGGCGTTACTGGCGAGAACCGGGGGACTGCCCTGTCTGTGGCGCGCCTGTCAAAAGAAAACTTAAATAAATCGCCCGGAGATCTATTCTCCATGTCCGCGCTCGAAGACCTGATCACGAAGGCAAAGGCGCTCCAGGCAGAAGGACACACACCCGGCCAGATCTCCGACGAGCTTGGTCTCTCGATGGAGACGGTCACCTGGTTGCTCACCCAGCAGAAAGGTGCTGAAGCCCCAAAGGATGTTCACATTGACTGGACGGCGGTGGCAAGTCACGGCACGCTTCTCTCCGATATGGCGAGGATGATGCTCGAACGCTTCCTTTACCTGACAGACGATGGAAGCCTGGACCGCGAAGAGGAGAGAGCCGGGACGGTCGTGGGTATCGCTCAGTCAGGTGTCCCGCTTGCAACCCTTATTGCTGCGGAGGAGGGGCTGAGACTTGCAATCTACCTCCCTGCGAAACACAGTCGCGGTGAGACGCCCACAGGGTCCATCTGGGGTACCTTCTCCACTATTGCCGGACAGCGCTGTATCGTCGTCGACGATGTCGTCACGACCGGGGCGACACTCTCCGAGACGATCACATTCCTCCGGCGTCATGGAGCCACCCCTGTGGCGGTCTGGTCGCTCTTTGATAAACGGGGTATCAGAGAGGTTGAAGGCGTTCCGGTACACTCGCTATTTGTTATATCCAGGCTCGGTTGAGGTGACCTGGAGACCGGTTGAATAGACCTCTTCTGCGGGTGTCCGGCCAGTTATGATCTGTGTCATACGCAGAGGCCTCTATCGACTAATTTATATAGAACTTCTGAACAAACCTAACGGACAAAGGAGGATTATACAATGCTTTCTGGACAGCCCATCATTATTTTGCGGGAAAACGTTGAGCGCACCCAGGGATTTGAGGCGCAAAGATCGAATATCATGGCCGCAAAGGCAATTGCTGCCGCAGTTCGGACAACGCTTGGTCCCCGTGGGATGGATAAGATGCTGGTCAGCTCAACCGGTGACGTCGTGATAACAAACGACGGCGCAACCATCCTGCACGAGATGTCCGTACAGCATCCCGGTGCCAAGCTGGCCGTCGAGGTTGCCGAGGCCCAGGACGACGAGGTCGGCGACGGTACCACGACCGCAACCGTGCTCCTCGGATCCCTTATGGAAGAGGCGGAGGATCTGCTGGCTCAGGACGTCCATCCCACCACCATCGCACAGGGTTACAGGCTTGGTATGGAGAAGGCGAGTGAGATCCTGGATGAACTGGCAATCCCCGTTGGCGCTGACGATCGGGAGGATCTTCTCAAGCTTGCCGGGACGGCCATGACCGGTAAGTCAATTGAGGGGATAAAGGACAAGGTATCCGCGATAGTGGTGGACGCGGTGCGGCAGGTCGCCACCAGGACGGAACAGGGCACCTACGTCGTGGATGAGGATGACATCAAGATAAAGAAACAGGTCGGGGATTCGATGGACGACATCCAGCTGGTTCGGGGTGTCGTCATCGACAAGAAGCGTGTCTTTGAGCAGATGCCTGAGAAGGTCACGAACGTGAAGGTAGCCCTCCTTGCCCAACCGCTTGAGATCACAAAGACCCAGGTGAAGTCCAAGATCAAGATCACCTCCTCCGATCAGGTCAGGGCGTTCTCCGAGCAGGAGCGCGAGTCGCTCAAGAAACTTGCTGACCAGATCGTTGCCGCCGGCGCAAACGTTGTACTCTGCCAGAAGGGGATCGCCGACGCGGTTCAGTATTACCTGGCAAAGCACGGTGTCTACGCTGTAGAGGACGTGAAAGAGGAAGATATGAAGTTCGCCGCAAGGGCGCTCGGAGGGAACATCGTCAACAAGCCCGATGAACTCACCGAAGAGGCGCTCGGCCACGCTGAGATGGTCGAGGAGGTTCCCGATGCCGACCTGACGATCATTTCTGGCTGTGAGAACCCGAAAGCGGTCACGATCCTCCTGCACGGCACCTCTCAGCTGCTTCTGGACGAACTTGAGCGCGGGGTCTATGACGGCACCCGGGTCATTCAGGACGCAATCGAGGATGGCAAGTTTGTTACCGGCGGGGGGTCGGTTGAGACCGAGCTCCAGATACGCATCCGTGACTACGCCTCAACCATCGGCGGGCGCGTCCAGCTTGCTATCGAGGCGTTTGCAAACGCGTTTGAGGTCATACCGAGGACACTTGCGGAGAACTCCGGGTTTGATACGATCGATAAGGTCGTTGCCCTGAGGAAGGCACACGCCGAGGGCGCCAGGCACGCCGGACTGGATGTCTACACCGGTGAGGTTGTCGACATGCTGGAGGTCGGAGTACTCGAGCCTCTCAGGGTGAAGGCCCAGGCGATCAAGAGCGCGACGGAGACGGCAGTCCTCCTCATACGTGTTGACGACATGATGATCACCCGGTCCGAGAAACCGGGCGGAGCGGGCGCTGAGTAACTCAACCCCTTGAGGAGGTCTGGAACAGCACTACCTCCTCCTCCTCGATCTTTTTGTCCTGTGGAAGGCTTCTTTTGTTGTGGAACAGCAGTGCGGTGTCGGGGTTGATCCCGAAATACAGGAGGGAGGTCTCATAAGTATCTCCGGGCCTGCCGCTGTAAATCAGCACACCGCCGTCGGGGATTATGGTGAACCGGCAGAGCATATCTCGATAATATTATAGTAAAAGAACCTAAATACTATGCGCCATCTCTGTGCCGAGGTAGTCTAGTCCGGGAAGGCGGTGGCCTCGAAAGCCACTGGTGCCTGGCACCTCGGGAGTTCAAATCTCCCCCTCGGCGTTTTTGCTGTAAAACCTGGCGCAACACGTGGACATCTCCCCGTCCGGTGTTGCTACATCTCAGGAAATCTTGTCTGCCCATGCCAGGTTTTCATACGCAGGATCCATCAGAACGGCAGAGCCTGATTTATGCAATTGATGCATACCTCTACTGCAGTAGTTATGCCTGGCAGAATGACTGAAGTTTCATCCAGACGTCCTGTGGATGGCGGGATCCCTGCCGGGATGCTCGCCGCCGTGCGCCAAGAGCGGCCGCTAATCCACCACATCACAAACAGTGTCACAATCAACGACTGCGCGAACATAACCGTCTGCGCTGGGGCCGCCCCTGTGATGGCAGATGCGCCTGAGGAGGTGGCCGATATGGTTGAAGCCGCCTCCGCGCTCGTCCTGAATATCGGCACACTCTCTGTCGCGCAGGTCGAGGCGATGTTGATTGCCGGTCGCCGGGCAAACGATCTCGGGATTCCGGTCGTCCTTGACCCTGTTGGCGCCGGGGCAACAGAGTTTCGGACCGCATCCGCAAGACGACTCCTGGAGGCTCTTGATATCGCTGTCCTGAAAGGTAACGCCGGGGAGATCGGGGTCATCGCCGGAACCGGTGGAAGCGTCAGAGGAGTAGATTCGGCCGGTATCGCGGCCGACCCTCTGGCGACGGTCCGGGAGTGCGCCCGCTCGACCGGGGCGGTGGTGGCGATGACAGGGGAGACAGATCTGGTCACTGATGGGGGGAGGGTATACGCCGTCAGAAACGGCAGTCCCCTGATGGAGAGGTTATCCGGGACCGGGTGCATGGCCGCATCGGTCACCGGGGCGTTTGCGGCGGTTGCGGACGATCTTCTTGCTTCGTCGGCGGCAGCACTCGCGGCTTTTGGGCTGGCCGGTGAGCGGGCAGAGGCGGGGGCACGAGGGCCTTACTCGTTTCGGACGGGGCTCTTTGACGAATTTGCCGCGCTCACTCCTGATGACCTTGCCAGGTATGCACGGATAGAGGAGTTGTGATGGGATATGACCTCTATGTGATCACGGACGAGACGGTCGGGCGCGGGCGTTCACATGCCGAACTCGCCGCTCAGGCAGTTGCCGGGGGTGCGGACGTGATCCAGCTACGTGAGAAACGGTTGCCGGCGCGGGACCTCCTCCATGTTGCTACTGCCGTCCGAAAGATCACCCGCGATTTCGGTGCCCTCTTCATCGTGAATGACCACCTTGATCTGGCGCTCAGGGTCGGTGCCGACGGTGTCCATCTCGGCGCAACCGACCTCGCCGTATCTGAGGCACGGAGCCTCGCCCCTCCCGGTTTCATCATCGGCGCGTCGGTGGACTCGGCTGCCGGGGCGGTAAGGGCAGAAGCGACTGGTGCCGATTATGTGGCACTCAGCCCGACGTTTGCTACCGGTTCAAAGGCTGATGCGGGGCCTGGCCTCGGGCTTTCCCTGCTCTCGGTGGTCAGGGCAGCCGTCTCCATCCCGCTAATCGCGATCGGTGGGATCAACGCCGGGAACGTTGCTGATGTCATCGCTGCAGGGGCTGACGGTGTTGCGGTGATCTCGGCGGTCGTCGGGGCGGATGATGTCACGGCCGCTGCCCGTGACCTCCGCGCCCGGATCGCCGCCGTGAAACAGGATCGTTGAGATCTCTTATCCATGGCCCACACCGTCTCGTTCTAGAGATCCTGCATGACCACCTGGAGGTCATCTGTGGGTATTGTTAAAGGAGAAGACGTGCCGACACACAAAGCCTCATCGTCCTGATTGTAGAACCGTTTCTGTGTGATCACCCATGACCCGGATCGAGTTCACTCCAATCGGCACCGTCCACTCCCCATTCCACGACCCGCGTGATATGCCCATCCAGCCAGTCGGAGCCAGGGGTGTCCGGGGAACGGTTGAACTCAACCCCGGTTGCACCCAGGGTTTAAAGGACATTGAGGGTTTCTCCCGGATCATCCTCCTCTATCACTTCCACCGCTCTGAGGGCTATTCGCTTGAGGTGGTGCCATTCCTGGATACAAGGCCTCATGGTGTCTTTTCGACCAGGGCACCCCGTCGCCCGAACGCGATCGGTCTCTCGATCCTGCGGCTTGTTGCCGTCGATGGCGCGACGCTCATCGTCGAGGATGTCGATATCCTGGACGGCACCCCGGTTCTGGACATAAAGCCTTACGTCCCGGAGTTTGATGCCTACCCTGACGAGCGTTCCGGATGGATGGAAGAGATTACAAAAGATCCACGCAATGTACGCTCGGATGATAGGTTTTGTTGAGTGCAGGGATCAAAACGTTTAATGTGGCAGGTGTAAAGTAAACTAACTTGACATAACCATAAAGTAAATGATACATCTTTAATATCCGGAACGCCGGTACTGAATGGTATCATGTCAAAAAAACGCATTGCATTGATTACGGCTTTTCTACTTGCCATCTTTCTCTGCACGGCAGGGTGCAGTAACACAGTCAGCGAGAATGAGACTCACACCGCGGGCAACACGACGCTGTTCGTCTACTCCGGCGCCGGGCTAAAGGCGGCGATGACCGAGGTGGGGGAGGTCTTTACCGAGAAATACGGCATCGGCATCGATTACAACTTTGCCGGTTCCGGCACGCTCATCACGCAGATGGAGTTAACCCGGAAAGGCGACGTCTTCATCCCTGGTGGAACGCCAGACTATCGGATCGCCCAGGATAAGGGGCTGGTCGGAGTTCCCGGATACGTTGCCTATCATGTCCCGGTGATCGTTGTTGCCCCTGGAAACCCGAAGAATATCACCTCGATTGAGGACTTTGCCCGGCCCGGACTGAAGATCGCCCTCGGCGACGCGAAGACCACCGCAATCGGCAGGGCCGGCGATAACCTCTTCCAGCAGCACGGCATCCTTGACGCCGTTGAGGCAAACGTCGTCCTCCGGGCGCCGACGGTCAACGAGGTGGCCGTGGCGATGAACATGGGCACCGCTGACGCCGCCCTCATCACGCTTGATATGGTCAACCCCGAGACCATGGAGGTCATCGAACTACCGCCAGAAAATGGTGTGGTCCTGATAGTGCCGATAGGGGTGACCACGTTCACAGAGCATCCGGATGCCGCCCGTCTCTTCGTTGGGTTTGTCACCTCCGATGAGGGGAAGGCTATCTTTGTAAAGCACGGGTTCCCGGCATATCCTGATCCGGCTTACGCCGGTATAGAACCGTGATCGGCATGGAGTACTCCTGCAGGGCGATCGGCGTTGCCCGGACAGCCTTCACCGATCCGGCCGCCACCCCCATTCAGGCGGCCTTCTCCGCCGCCCGCGGGACGGTGGAGGTCTACCCCGCCTACAGGGAGGGGTTGTCGATGCTCGCCGGGTTCTCCCACGTCATCCTCATCTACCGGTTCCACCGGGCTCCCGCCGAAGAACTTGCCGAACGGCCGCTTATCGATGGCGCTGAGCCGCACGGCATCTTCGCCACCCGGCACTTCAACCGCCCGAACCAGCTTGGTATATCTGTAGTCAGGCTCGCCGGGATCGAGGAGGGGAGCATCGTCATTGAGGGTGTCGACCTCCTGGACGGTACTCCGATCCTCGATATCAAGCCGTATATACCGGCATTTGACTGCATTGAGAGCGCGAACTCTGGTTGGGTTACGCCTCAGCACATCGAGCAGATCCGGAGACAGTGTGCATCATTCAGGTCAGGTTAAACGTGTTCAAGGATCGGGCCACTCTCCCACGCCCCACACCCTTCAGGGTGATCTTTCTTGCCGTATCGTTCTGTCTGATTGCGTATTTTCTCGTGGTCATTGTTGGCCTGGTGTTCTATCCGCCTTTTCTGGCTCTGGTTGAGAGCCTGCGATCCCGGGAGATCCTGTTTGCTGTTGAACTCTCGCTCGTTACGTCGGTGGTCTCCACCGCCCTTTGCGTTGTCGCCGCCGTGCCTGTCGCCTATTCGTTAGCCCGGTTCTCGTTCCCTGGCAGAGGGTTAGTAAACACCCTCTTTAACGTCCCGCTTGCCCTGCCGCCGCTCGTCGCGGGTGTGGCGTTGCTCATCTTCTACGGCCCATCGACGTTCGGCAAGACGCTCTCGGCTTTCGGTCTCGATATAGTCTACACCCCGGTCGGGATCGTTGTTGCCCAGTTCTTTGTCAATCTCCCCTACTTGGTCAGGGTCGCTCGTTCGGCCTTCGAGACGATCAACCCGCGTTTCGAGCACGTTGCCCGGACGCTCGGGTGCACCGAGTGGGGCGCGTTCTGTCAGGTAACTCTCCCCCTCGCCAGAAACGGTCTGATCGCCGGGCTGGTCATTACCTGGTCGAAGGCTATCGGTGAGTTTGGAGCTGTCATGATGCTTGGGGGAGCTACCCGGATGAAGACCGAGACCCTGCCCATCGCGCTCTTCCTGAACATGTCAACGGGCGACCTCGATCTTGCCATAGCCGCGTCTGTCATCCTGATAATCATATCGGTGATCTCGTTTGCGGTCTTCGAACACTACAGCGGTGGACGGGGGTTGTTCTAGGTGCTCAGGATCACGGGGCTCACCAAACGTCTTGGGGACTTTGTCCTCGACGGTGTGGACCTGACAGTTGCCGACGGAGAATACTTCATCATCCTTGGGCCTACCGGCGCAGGAAAGACCATACTCCTCGAGACGCTGGCGGGGATATACACAGCGGACGACGGAACGATAGCGCTGGATGGCCGTGACATCAGCCGCACCGACCCGAAAGATCGGGGGATTGGCATGGTTTACCAGGATTATATGCTCTTTCCCCACCTTACCGTCGGGGAGAATATCGGGTTTGGTCTCCGGCAGCGGAAGGTCGATCCCGCCCGTATAAGGGGGAAGGTGTAGGAGATCGCCGCCCTTCTCGGGATCGAGCATCTCATTTCCCGCGCTCCGGGGACGCTCTCAGGCGGGGAGCAGCAGCGGGCGGCGATCGCCCGGGCGCTCGTTCTCAGGCCTCACGTTCTCCTCCTGGATGAACCACTCTCGGCGCTCGATACCTCCACCCGGGACAGACTCCGGAGGGAACTGAGGTCGATCTGCCGGGCGACGAGAACAACGGTCATCCACATAACCCATCACTTTGAGGATATATTCGCCCTCGCCGACCGCGTGGCGGTGATGCAGGAGGGGAGGGTTGTCCAGGTCGGTACCCCCGATGAGGTATTCCGGAAACCTGCCACCGAATTTGTTGCCGCCTTCACCGGGATGGAGAACGTATATTGCGGGGTTTCAAAAGTTCTGAACGGCGAGGCGACGATCGATCTCGGCGGGATCACCGTCCGGACGGTCAGCGAGATCGAGGGTGAAGTCTGTGTCGGTATCCGGCCGGAGGAGGTGATCTTATCCCGTGAACCCTTTGAGTCAAGCGCCTCAAACACCTTCCCCGGCACGGTGACCGAGATCCAGAGAAACGGCACTTTTTCAAGGGTCTTCGTCGATGCAGGGGTTCCTTTCGTTGCCGTCCTGGCACCGCAGAGCGTCGAGCGTCTGCGACTGGCCGAGCGGGGACTGGTTCATGTCACATTCAAGGCCTCGGCTGTTCATGTATTTCTGCGGTAAGAGCAGATGTCCCGTCCCGACCACAGGAGTGACCAAATGGAAAAATCCGATGAGATAACCGAAGAACTACCCTGTCGCGTGAGGAGCCATAGGAGGTATCCGCCGGGATTATGCCTGGCATCCCGGTGGACGGCGTCGAGATGCTATCACCTCCCATGCGGCCGTCCGTGATGAAGCCCCTGGCCAGGGTGCACAGGGTGAAAAAGCAGAGTGAAGGCGGGATGAGCCCGCCACACTTATAACTTCTTGAACCGGCTCTTTGGCGCGCCGCACCTGGGACATTTCCAGGTCTCGGGCAGGTCTTCAAAGGCTGTGCCGGGTTTAACACCGTGTTCAGGGTCGCCGAGAGCGGGGTTGTAGACGTAGCCGCACTGTGTGCACTTGTATGAATCCATCGCTTCATCACCTCACTCCCCGCCGACCGGCCGGACGGCAGGGTATAAGATCTCCTTTACTTCCGCATCAGGATAAGTGCTCCGGTCATGATAGTGGGAAGGGAAGTTCCTTTCCCGTGCAGCCGTCGAGGACGATCGAACGCTCACCGCGCTCTGATGCAAATCTGATCACGTAGACCGGGTAATAGATCGTCTCAAACTCGATGATCTCGGCCGTTGGTTCAAGCCCTTTCAGGATCGTCCGGAGCGACGACTCCGTGACTCTTGCCTCCAGGCTCTCACCCCGTAGAGGCTCCATAGGGAGGTTACAGGCTCCGGCCTGGAGGGATGAGAGTAGTGGGACGTCCTCTGCCAGCAGTGGTACGTAGACCGTGGTCTCGCCAACTGTCTTCACCTCTGTTATGAGTTTCGCATCCGAAAGGCTCTTTATCGCTTTCTTCACTGCGGCTGGCGGAAGATGGGTCTCGGCCTCGATCTCGACGAGCGTCGAGCCTCCGTTTGCAAGCCCGGTAACAACCCTGACTGCGGCCTCATCGAGCCCCAGGAGTTCTGAGAACCCTCGCCTGACCTTCAATCCGCGGTCAATCTCGACGATGCAGCCGGTGTAGCCATCGATGACAAAAGACGCTGTCTTTGTGGTCTTCCGCAGAAGTCCACCGATGTAGCGGACATTTACCAGATGTAGCGGCCGGTAGACCTGCTCCGCCGAGACTATCCTTTCTTCGGGTTCCAGAATCCTGAATCGGCGTTTCCTTTTCTCCCTGGCGATATCGAGCGCCTCCTCCCGAATCAGCACAGGTATAACCGCGTTCCTGGCGATGGGGTGCTCCACTACCGGTGGCACCGCTGGCTCCTGCCGCGGGTTGCCGCCACAGGGCTCGGCTCTGGGCCGTTCTCCCGGCCGAAGCGGCTGCGCCGGCATCAGTCTTGGCGTCTGCCCTCCGTGCCTGCAGATCCGATCCCGAAATCGCATCTTCACCTTTCTGTGAGAGATCCCGCCCATCACAAAAAACTCTCCTGGCTCGAGTTCTGCGAGTTCTGCGACCTCCCTGTGGGACGAGAAGAAGAGGCTGACCGCTTTCAGATCGTTTTCTATCGAGAGTTTCCCGATGATCTGGTTGTTGCACTGGGAAAGGACGTTTTTTGTCACGAGCGACGGTCGCTGGGTTGCGACCAGCAACCCGAGCCCCCTCTTCCTCCCACGGCGGGAGATCTCCTCGATCTGCTTTATGGCATCCCCTGACTGCGGGATGAATTTGTCTGCTTCCTCCAGGATCAGAAGGAACGGTTTCCTCAGCGTGCTCTCCAGGTCGTAGAGAACCTCCGCGAGTCTGGCCACGTTCTCTCGCATATCGCTCTCCGAGACATCGAAGATCACCGCAGTTCTGGAACAGATCGCCTGCTGCATAACGTCCCGGAGGTTCGCCCGCTCGATATCCACGTCACAACCCTCGCCCGAACCGATCCGGATGATGGAGAACCGTTCCGCAAGCGAGGAGTACTCCCCCTCCGTGTCTACGAGGCAGAACCCGATCCTCGCCTGCAGGAGCTGTTCGCAGATCACCGCAATGCCCCAGCTCTTCCCGGCACCAGACTGCGCTATGATGCACGTCCTGCCAGTGACGAGTTCCTGGGCGTCGACGGCGACGTCACGGTCGCCGTCATTACCGATCACCAGCTCCATCCGTTCAAAGAACTAACAGGGTGGCCGGTGCTTTAACGCTTCCTCTTCGGATCAGGGGGTCGGTTCAGGCAAATTTGAGGAACTTCTTTCAAGTTCTGTTCCTGGAGAGCGAGAGAAAGACCCCGAAGACCGATAGGGCCGTAAACGCCAGGAAGATCAGCCGCAGACTTGCCAGGAACTCCGGAAACACTTCCGGAGTGACCGTCGTCGACCCCATGAGAACCGCAAAGACAACCAGGACGGCCCCCATGCTCAGCATCATCCCGAGCGAACGCATCGTCGCCACCATCGCTGATGCGCTCCCGTAGAACTGCTTCTCCACGCTCCCCATGATAGCGGTGGTGTTGGGGGAAGAGAACAACCCGACCCCGGTCCCCACCAGGAACAGGAGGACGAGGACGGCTGTGATCTGTGTCGTCTCGCTGAGCAGCGAGAGCCCGAAGAGCCCAACGGCAGCAACCGCCATCCCAGCTGAGGCCATAAGCCCTGGCTCCACCCGGTCGGCCAGTCGTCCTGCTACAGGGGCGACGAAGACCTGGACGATTGGTTGTATCAGGAGGAGCATGCCTGCGGCGGCGGGTTCGTAGCCCCGGATATACTGGAGGTAAAGGGAGAGGAGGAACGCGACCGCATACGTTGCGCTGTAGTTGATCAGGGCGGCAGTGTTCGAGGCTGCAAAGACCCGGTTCTTCTGGAGCAGCGAGACCGGCAAAAGGGGATCCGGCCGGTGCTGCTCCACCCGGAAGAAGACCACGCCGAGCACCAGCGATACCGTAAGGAGCACCAGACCGGCGGGGGTGGTGATCCAGGCCAGGCCCAGGAAGAGGCAGAGGATCAGGGTGGAGGAGAGGATCAACCCCGGGACGTCAAAGTGTTTCTGCTGCCGTTCGTTCAAGAAAGCCGGGAACCACCTTGCATAGAAGACGACCGGGACTGCAAGGAGGGCGGTCACGATGAAGATGCTCCGCCACCCAAAGAACTGGGTCAGGACTCCGCCGAGGAACGGCCCGAAAGAGAGCCCGGCGTATACAGCGGTGGTGTTGATCCCGATCGCGTATCCCCGTCTGCCTGGCGGGAAGAGGCTTGATATCAGGGCCACGCTGGTCGCGTTGATCATCGCCCCGCCCATCCCCTGCACGAACCGGAAGAGGAGGAGCAGGTTCATCGAGGACGTGAATATGGAGAGGATTGACCCGACGGCGTAGACGACGATCCCGATCAGAAATATACTGACCCTCCCTCGTGAGTCGCCGAGTTTTCCCGCCGGAAGGAGGAATATGACCGATGCAAGGAGATAGGCGCTGGAGACCCAGGCCAGCGTGGCTGCATCGGCAGAGAACTCGGTGCCGATTACGGGCAGGGCGAGGTTGATCGCGGAGGCCGTGAAGGGGTTTATGAACGAGGCGACTGTGACCAGTGCAAGGATGACCCCCTGTGAATAAGTTCGTTCTCCCCCCTCTTTCACGTCTATCCTCTATGCCTCAAGGCTATGTGCGGTAATAACGTTCGCGCTGAGTGCAGATAAGGGCATTGCCAGTCTTCGGTGGACTACTTTTAGGATCACGACAAGATAGATGAACATGCGCGCCCCACCCCCGGCGAACCAGCGGGATCTCCGCTGGACCTCAATCCGGCTCATCATGCTGCTAGGTGTGGCAAGCCTGTTCGGGAGCCTGATATCTAACGGCGCCAGGAGCGTTACCGGTCCCTATCTTCTCCTGCTCGGGGGAGCGCAACTGTTGTCGGGCTGGTTGCCGGGGCCGGCGAGTTTATCGGCTACGCCCTGCGGGCGGCCACAGGTGCCTACCCTGGCCGTAACCACCGATACTGGAAGGTAGCGATTGCCGGGTACTGTATGCTGGCCGCCATCCCTATTCTTGCGTTCGCCGGTAACCGGGAGATGGCGGCAGCCCTCATTATAGTCGAGCGGATCGGAAAGGCCATCAGGACACCAGCGCGTGACACGATCCTCTCCCATGCGACTATGGCCGTCGGGAGGGGGTGGGGGTTCGGAGATGCGCTCGATCAGGTCGGTGCGGTCGCGGGCCCCCCGGTCATCTTAGCCGCTTTGGTAGTCACCGGCGGGGTATATGGATGGATTCCTGGTTCTGGCCATACCTCTCATAGGCGTCGCGGTTGCTCTCTTCCTGGCCTGGTCGGCGGTCCCGTCACCAACGTTCCTGGAAGTGGCGGAAAAGCGGGGAGACTACACCCCTTCGATCCTGCCCTATGCCACCTTCATATTCCCGGGAATGGCCGGGTTTGCCACTTTCCCGCTCATGTCATTCCACCTTAAAGCCCAGGCGATCGTCTCCGACGCCGCTATCCCACTATTCTATGCGGGTGCTATGGTGTGGTCTCTGTTTTTGTGGCGCTGCTATTCGGTCGGGTCTTCGATCGTCTCGGTAGCCATATTCTTCTTGCAATCCCCATCATCAGCCTTGCAACGGATCTTCTCGCTTTCTCGGCCGATCCGTGTATAGTGGTTGCCGGATCGTTCGTCTGGGGGGCCGGGATCGGGATCTTCGAGCCCGTTCTACGTGCTTCGATCGCAGAGTCCACGAGCCTTGAGCGGAGGGGGAGGTCTACGGCACTATAACTGCGGTCTACGGGACGGCGTGGTTTGTTGGGAGCGCCTTGATGGGTGTTCTCTACGATCTGTCGTTCGGGCACCTCGTCACCTATGTTGTTCTGGTCGAGGCCGCGGCGCTGGTGGCCTACCTCTGGTTGTACCGCTCAAGGATCCCGATCAGGCCGGGGGAAGGGCGGGGATATCGTCTCGTAATTCTTGGGGCTTTACTGATGGAGTGCACCGCCGATTGCGCCACCGATCAGGGAGAGGATACCCTGGTATATGAAAGATATCAGGACGATTAGGAACGACGTTCCGAGACCCGCGATGAACCCGAACACCCCGAAGAGAACCGTGCCCCCGATCAATATAAGCAGCGATATGACGATGGCGCCAAGAAGCCCTGCAACTAACCCGGCTTTTGCCCCGTTCCAGATCCCGCCACGCACCAACCACCCGGCGACGAATCCGCCAGCTAGCGTCCCGAGTACGGGCAAGAGGAACCCTAGAAGAACCCCGACGAGCCACCCGACGATGACTCCTGTCCAGAAGTTATCTGCCATCTCTTTTTACTCACCGCTGAGTGTTCGAGAGAGAGGTATATATCTCTTGAGGCGGATTCAGGATCGTGGGGTCAAGTGTTCCCTGATTTTCAGTCTGGGGGTAACTGCCTTACCCCCTACAGGAGGGCGCCGGGGGGATGGAAACCTTCTCTGTCTCAGACGACCCGGTTCGGCAGGTTTTCAACCGCTGAAATGGTCGTCTTCACAGATTGTAAACCCTGGAAGAGTAACCTTCAGGGTGGAGACAGACTAAACCAGTCGTTGGCTTCTGGTCCGTGGAGGAAAGATACGCTACAAACGCGGTGTCCTGACTTCGCCGTATAACGTTATTCCGCCCGTGACTGTAAAACCACAATTGTTATCTACGAGAGGGGTGATCGAGACTTGAGGGTTGTTCACCCGGTAACAGGGAGGTGTTTCAAACGAGGATCAAACGTTATAAACCCCCGATCTCGGCGACCGCAAAGCCTTTCAGGGTTGTGCGGCGTTTGCGGTCCAACCCTACCTACACCCCGCTCATGACGGGTCCGGTTGTGAACGCTGCCGTGCTTGCTGCCCTCTCGGCTACATCGGCCATGTCGGGGTTGACGTTGGGTATCTGCATGCGCCTTGTGGGGCTTTGAGGGCGCCTGTTCATCTGTGTAACCTTTTTTGAGGGTTACAGCCCTGGTCAGGCTGGTTGTGTGGCAATCAGCGCCTGCTCATTGACTCTTTGCAGAGTTCTTCCCCATCATAACAGGATGGTCTTTACCTTTTCCCGGGGAGCGAAGGGTTGTGCACCCGACAACCTTGACTGGGTTGTCGCTGGCGCGGGGTTTGACTCATTTCCTTCAGGGGTAAAAGGGATATCATGCTACTGCGTAGAGATAATGCTTACGCAAGATCAGGCGGTGACCGATGGAAGGGGCCGATATAATCGAGGTGGTGGGCCTTGAACATACGTTTGGTGAGGTAGAGGCGGTGCGGGGGATCAGTTTCACTGTCAAAGAAGGCGAGATATTCTCCTTTCTCGGTCCAAACGGTGCGGGAAAGAGTACCACTATCAACATACTTATAACCCTTCTCCCACTTCAGAGGGGGAGGGTGCGGGTTGCCGGTCACGACGTCGCCAGGGAACCCCGGAGGGTCAGGGAGGTTATCGGTATAGTTTTCCAGGACGAGGTGCTCGACCGCGACCTCACCGTCTGGGAGACGATGGAGTTTCACGGCCGCCTCTATGGTATCCCCCGCGACGAACGGCGCAGGCGGATTGATGACCTTCTTGTGGTCGTGGAACTCGACGCCAGACGGAATGAGCGGACAAAGAACCTCTCCGGCGGCATGAAACGTCGTCTTCAGATCGCCCGCGGGCTCCTGACCCGGCCGGAGGTGCTCTTCCTGGACGAACCAACTCTGGGGCTCGATCCCCAGACACGGATGAGGATATGGGACTACATAAGGCAGGTGAATCAGGCAGGAACGACGATATTCCTGACAACCCACTACATGGAGGAGGCCGATATGCTCTCCGACAGGATCAGCATCATCGACCATGGCAGGATTGTCGTCTCCGGCACCCCGGATGAACTGAAGAACACCCTGGGGGAGGACGTCGTTTATCTTGAGACAGAGGATGATGAGAGGGCCCGTGAGTTTCTTCTGGGGGTGGAGGACGTCCGATCGGTCACCAGGTCACCCCGTGGTCTCTCGGTTGCGATCTCGGTCGATGGCGGTCACGCTCTCCCCCGGATCATCGATCGGCTGCGTGGGGTAGGGATCGAGATAGTGAGCGTGAACCTGAAAAAACCGACTATGGACGATGTCTTTGTTCACTATACCGGCAGGGAACTGCGCGACGGGAGAGGGTGAGCGGATATGGCGTGGGAGTTTCTTACCGTCTACTGGCGGGAGATGATCAGGTTTGTCCGGTTCAGGACGCAGCTCTTCTCATCACTCCTGCAACCAGCTCTCTGGATGGCTTTCTTCGGGATCGCGATGTCCTCAAACCTCGACCGTTTCGCATCCTCCATACCTGTCCCGGCGGGGGTTATCCAGGTCGATTACCTCACCTTCATGGCCGCCGGGGTGATCGCGATGACCACTCTCTTTACGAGCCTCTACGGGGGGATGAGCCTCCTGTTCGATAAGAACTGGGGGCTAATGCGGGAGATGCTCGCAAGCCCCATGCCAAGGACACACATCATGCTCGGAGTCAGCCTCTCGGGGATGACGAAGTCGTTCATCCAGGCGGGTATCATCATGGTCTTCGGGCTCCTCCTCGGGGTTCGTTTCTTCCCCGGGTTTTCGGCCCCCCGGATAGCCCTCTCGGTAATTGGTGTGTTTGTGTTCCTGGGTGCGTTCTCGCTTGGTTTTCTCCTCCTCTCCTCCAACATCTCGATGCGGCTTGAAAGCCCCGAGGGTATGCAGGGGATCATGACTCTCCTCTCACTGCCGCTCTTCTTCGTCTCAAACGCCCTCTACCCCATCCAGGCGTTCCCGCCGTTTTTGCAGGTTCTCTCGACCTATAACCCGCTTACCCATCTCGTTACCGGGATCCGCTACTTTGCTCTCGGAAACGATTTCTTCGCTGTCGGCGCTCATTACACCATCACAACAGCAGAGGTCCTCACCTCTTTTGCGTACCTGACAGTCTTTGCGGCTGTGATGTACCTCCTTGCCCGGAGGGCGTTTGAGAGGGCGGTTGTGGCGTGAGAGTAACTCGCTCACCCCCCGGCGGATCAGCACCCCCATCATGGTCGTGGTGTAGCAGTGTTTAAGTATGGATCCGACCAAACCCCAGTTGATGACAGCCTTGCAGACATATCGTTGCTCGATATGCGGCCATATCTACGATCCGAAGGTCGGGGATGTGGATGCACCGCCGGGAACCGCGTTTGAAGACCTCCCTGATGACTGGCACTGTCCTGTCTGTCTTGCTGAGAAGAGCAAGTTCAGCGTATTTTCGTCGCCTCTCGGGCGCCTCGGGCTCTGAGCGGTCAGGCCGCTTGCACACCATCCATTGCCTGGTGGGCAGGAGCGTGTTGCCTACAGGCGGATCCGCCCGAGCAGGCCGACCCGTGGTTTCTCCACCTGCACTCTTTTTTCAGGAGGATTGTATAAAGCCAAACTCATTTTGGGCGAAAATTATCCCTGCCGAGCGTCTTACCAGGTATACATGCAAGAGGTGACCATGAAACTGAAAGACACGGGTATCAACCGATCATCTGCATTAACCCCCCACCCCTCTCTGAATCTCACTTTGCGAAACCTTACCCTCACCTACCCCGGGCATTGCGGCAGATATTCTGCTCCCGGAGCACCACGGTTCAGCAACTCCACATAAAGCAAAGGATCCCTTTCTACACCTCGGGGGCGGGGGCAGAAACAGGATCTCGGTGATGGGGTTGTGTTGACACAGGAGAACCTCCAGGGCAGTTTATCGATGGAAAATCACCCCCTGTCTCCTGTCTTGATTTGTTTACCGGTACACTCTATTTTCGGGCAGGGTGGTGAACACCCCCACCACCCGGCTGCTCACGCGGCCTCCTCCCGCCACCTACGAGGGGGGCGGGCAGTGATCGGCGATAGACCCGCATGGCCGTGCCAGATAGGTTTTCACTGTGATACTGTGGATGCACTCCCGGACACTGTATCCATGGAGAATCGCCCCTCCGGGAGGGGCTGAGGGGGAGGGGGCGGAACGCCCCAGCCCATGTCTCCTGCATCTTAGGTCGAACAGTATTCGCTGACCACCACCACCCGGCAAGGCCGTGCATGGGTCTTCTCTCCAGAGTCTCTCCCGTCTTTCTGGCAATTGCCCGCCGACAACGCAGATGATACACATTTTTCACGGTTTTAAACTACCAGGATCTAATATCAGGCCCCAGAGCAAGTGTACTTTTGCAAGGGAAGCGATCTTTGAGCCTTGAAGTGCGGATATAACGGCAAAATAAGGCTGAAGATCCAGGTAGTTTTGGAGGGGGCTAATTTTCATACAATAGACGATCCCCCTTTCGTTTTCGCCACAGTTGTCATCCTGAGGCCGTGGCTTCGTACCCGTGGTGTCCGGGGTGCTGGGTAGGTGTACCTCACAAGGGAGCCTGCGCTGTTGCCGGCCCCGGATCGGATCGTGTTTGTCCGATGTGATCTCCACTACGGTTTCGGAAAAGGCCCTCCATCCTAAGAAAGTTTGGATGTGATTGATTACGCCCAAACCACCTACTCTTATTGAAGAGCAGATTGAACCGGTTACCCTGTGTCAATAGGGTTGGTGGAGCAAAAAGTGGCATGAAGGTGGGATCGGGCAGGTGCCAGTCCTGCGTCTCTCTCGAGTTCGCATCCCCAGGGACGTTCCTTTCCCCCTCCCGTTACCGGGAGCCACTTGAAGCGTGAGAATAACAATCATATCTCCGCACGAGAAACTATCCGGTATCGAAGACGAACCTCTCTGGAAAGGCACCAGAGATTGAAAGACCCCACGCTGGCCCTGCCTCTCGTTCGTGGGTCGTTTAAGTCAGCCCCTAAATTTGCCGTATGAGACACCAGGGATGTAGAAAAGATCTCAGCAGGAGAATCGAGGATTACCTTGAGGCCATCCTCAACGTCACTCTGGAGAAAGGTTACGCCCGTACGAAGGACGTTGCGCGCGAGATGGACGTCAGTCCATCTACCGTTGTGGAGATGTTTCGAAAGCTTGCCCATGCGGGTCTTGTTGAATACCGACGTTACGAGGGGGTGGTTCTCCTCCCTGCGGGCCGTGAAGTTGCTGAAGCGGTCAAGTTCCGACACGATACCTTGAAGGAGTTCCTGAAGGCCATCCACGTCCCTGAGACGATCGCCAACACCGATGCCTGTTACATGGAGCACGAACTCCACCCAACGACGATCTGCCAGATTCGGTTGCTCGTAGAAGAACTCAAGTCTGATCCAGAGATCTGCGAGCGTATACGGAATAACAGGTCATTGTGGGAGCGAAGGTCCGTATGACCATCGTTGCAGCAGTGATTGTGGTCTACCTCGTCGTGAACCTCGTCGCATTCATCGCCTACTACCGCGATAAGCGGCAGGCAAAAAGGTCGGCGTGGAGGACATCTGAGAAACGTCTGCTCACTCTCGCGTTTTTTGGGCCGTTTGGTGCTTTTGTCGCGATGAGGGTGTTCCGGCACAAAACGCAGAAGTGGGTCTTTCGGCTGGTCCCCCTTTTTCTATCTTTTCATCTCCTGTTCATTGCTGTGCTTATAGCAGGTCTCCGGTAATCCTCTGGCTTCGGAGGGTGCTTACATAAACAGCAAAGTTAAATCAATTCCTCTACACACACTAACCGCATGGTCTATGAGTATGGACCGCCCTCCCGCTCTCTGGAAGAGGTTCTCGCCGTGGTTGAGGATTGGCTCACGCGCCGCTACTGTCTTGAGTATATCCCTTTACACCGTCGCTCGGCCCGGCGGTCCCGCAGACTCCGGAGGATACGGGCCTGGAGCATTGCAACCGCCCGCATGAGAGATGAGTTTGAGGTGGTGAGGTATGAGACCCTTCCCAGCATCGAGCACGATACGGGGTATGTATTCAGGTCTCCGGCGACGCTGGCGTGGATCCTTGTCAACCCCTCCGTCGGCCGTATTTTTTCGGATATCCTCGCCGGGTTTGATGAAGATGTTCTTCCGGTCAGGGCAAACGACCTTGCTAGGCTTGCAAACGTCTCCACCGACATGCAGGCTCTCGCCCTCATCGGGGATGTCACCCTGAGGCTGAAGGTCTTACCGGCGAGGAAGGTGAGGTCGGAGGAACTCGCGGCACTCTGCGATCGTTGGTCCCTCTACGAGAACCTGATCGGTGGCGGGAATCACCGTCGCCCCACAGTGGAGACCCTCGAACGGGAGAAGGCAGCCCTCGCCCTGGCCGTCCTCGGCCTCATCTATACCGAGGGTGGTGATGATGCGTTGCGGGCGGTGGCGTCGCTGCTCGCCTGAGAATATGACGGGTGATTGCAAGTTGCAGGAAGGTTTCAATACCTGGCGCGTCGTAGAAACAGCATGAGCTTACTCACCGGGCTCATCGCCCTTATACTGGTGATCGCCGTTGCGTTCGTCCTCTACAGACTGCTAAAGAGCGTAAAGGGGCTGATCATAAACGCTGTCGTTGGAGTGGTCCTGCTCTGGATTATCAATCTTGTCGGCCTGATGGGTATGGTTGGCCGGCCAGATATCCCGATCAATGTAATCACCGTTCTGATCTGCGCTATAGGCGGGGTATTTGGTGTCATCATTACGCTGGTGCTTCACCTCCTCGGGTTCCCTCTGACCATCTGAGGCGGGTGGCGAGGTCTTACGCACCAGGGTGATAGAGTGGAGGGCGTGCGGAATCATCATAACACCCTGGCGATAATATCCCACGGCTATGGAGGAGTACGGGCCCGGCATACTCGGCGAAGTGCGTTTATCCCGCCAGGACGGCGGCTACTACGTGGAACTCTACGACAGTGAGGGTAATCCGGTCGGAAGGACGGGTCTCTGGAGGACGGAGGCGAAGGCAAGAGAGGCAGCCCGGCGACTCGCGGCAAGACGTGGCAGGGCGTGACTGGATCATGCCCATCCCGGCTGCTTCTCGGCGGAGCGGACGAGCCCGGTGATGCATCTGTTGTAAGGGGTCTCGAAACCATGCCTCTCCCCTGCGATCGCGATATACCCGTTGAGGAGGTCGATCTCTGTCCTGTGGCCCTGCTGGAGGTCGTAGTACATGGAGGGGTAGACCGTGGCGAAGTCAGGGATCTGCACGCCGAACAGGTATGCAAGGTAGTCCTCAGGGGTCGCCCAGGGCAGTCTTACCCCTTCAGCGCCAGCGACGGCAAAGGTCTCCCGGATCAGGCCAGAGATAATCTCTCGCAGGTTCGGATCGGCGGCAACCCCGACAGGCGCGCGGAGAAGGGCAGAGATCGGGTTTACCGCAATGTTGAGGAGAGCTTTTGCCCACTTGCCTGCACGGATATCTTGTTCAACCTCGACCGGGATGGAGGCAGATCGTATCAGGGTGATCAGGCGGTCGAGGGCGCGTGTGGCGTCTTCGCCGCCGGACCAGATCCCGAGGCGCATCGGGGCGCTCTCGCTAAGGACGCGGACATGCCCCGGGCCACACACCGAGAAGTTTGTCGTCACCGTTCCGCCGATGACAGTCCCGGTATACTCCGCAATGATCTCTTCGTTCCCGATGCCGTTCTGGAGGGTTACCGTCGGTCTGCCCTGGATCACTCCGGCATACTCCTCGCAGACCGTCCTGGTATCGGTGCCCTTTGAGGTTATGATGACAAAGTCAATAGAATCGGGAAGATCCTCTGGCCCCATAACGCAGTCGATACCCCGGACGGTGCGGTCTCCCCAGACCCCTTCCATCACCAGTCCCCGTTCCATGATTGCACTGGCATGAACCCGGCGGCAGGCCGCGTAGACTGTCGCAACGCCGGAGAGTTTCCCGGCGAGTGAGAGCCCAACCGCCCCTGCGCCAAGGATCAGAATGGTGGGCTGCTGTAGCGGTTCCATCTGCATGGATTTATCTCACGGAAACAGATAAGGGTGCGCCACCGTTGTGGGGGTCGCCAGAAAACCGTTACCAAACGTTTTTTCATCCAGGGTGTTGAGATAACTACCTGTATGAAATATGTCACCAAGGCCAACGGCAGCAGGCAGCCGTTTGACCGTGGAAAGGTGCAACGGACGCTCCAGAAGATGGGTGTTGGGGTGGAGGATGCCGAAAGGATCGCCCGCGAGATTGAGGAGTCTGTGCCCGACGGCGTAAAGACCTCAGCAGTCCTCCAGATGATCCGTGCCCGCGCAACTGCCGTCCGACCGGCCGTCGCCTACCGGACGAACCTGCGGCGAGCACTCGCGCTTCTGCGCTCGAAACCTGAGTTTGAAGATTTTGTGCGGGTTCTCCTCCGGGAGTACGGCTACCAGGTGGATGCAGGGTGCATCCTCCCCGGTCTCTGTGGCGAGCACGAGGTTGATGGCATCGCGCAGAATGACGGCACCAGAGTCTTTATCGAGGTTAAACACCATGCGAGCCCCCATCGGATGACCGGTCTCGACGAAGGTCGGATAGCCCGGGCGATAGTTGAGGATCTGCAGGAGGGGTTCCGGTCGGGGCGGTGCCCGGTCTCGATCGACGGCGCCCTGATAGTCTGTAACACCAAGCTCACCGATCACGCTAAACGGTATGCGAACTGCCGCGGTATAGGACATATCGGCTGGGACTATCCGGAGGAGCAGAACCTGAGATCTATGATCGAGGAGACGCGGTCCTACCCCGTAACGATCGTTGCCGGCGTCAGTCAGTCGACAATTGGCAGACTGGCTGCTGCTGGTTTCGTGACGGCAAAACAGGTCGCCGACGGCGACGCCTCGGCCATAGCCCACCTTTCGGGAGTTCCTCTCAAAGATGTGCTGCTGGTAGCCGGTCGGGCGCGGGCTATCCTCGAGCAGTAAGATAGGGCCGGAGGATGATGGTTCGTATGAAAATGACCTCCGATCCTCATGTGGTATGCCTGTAGCCCTGACGGGCATCATGTAGTTTTTTTCAGGGCGGGAATACCCCTCAAGTCTTGTTGATAACGCGGATGGGATCTATGGGTTCTTCGAGAGCCAGGAGTTGTTCGTCGGTCGGGTTGATCAGGACAATCTCGGGTTGACAGTTGAATCGGAGATCGACTCCAGCAAGGTCTGCACTGCATATGCCGCGTGAGATGTAGGTCGGTGTTCGGCCATCGGCGTCAAAGAGCCCGGCGAGTTCGATGCTACCGCGATCGTTCAACTGTTTGATGACAGGGAGGAGGAACTGGCCGCCATGGGTGTGTCCGGATAGGATGAGGTCGGCGTCCCAGTCGGCCCTGCAGGAGGGTTCGTGGATCAGGTAGACTGTGAAAGCATCAGTATCTGGCACCGCTGGCGGATCTGCCATCCCGGCCCAACCATCGTCAACCCCGACGATGACGATCTCCTGGTCTTCGAGGGTTATCCGGACATACTCGTTACGGAGGACATGGACACCGTTCTCCTCGAGGGTTGCAATGAGTTCTTCAGCAAACGCGGTATCGGCGGAACCGTCGTTCAGGGCTGAGACGTCGTAGTAGTCGGCGGTGAGTGTGGTCGATGCCCTGGTGGCAAGTGTTCGTTCGAGGCCTGTCGTGCCGTTTGTCCCCACCCGGTAATCATGGTTGCCGAGCACCGCGTAGGTCGGCACATCGAGCAAGCCCCATAACCCCTGTAACGCGAAGTCCTCCTCCTCACCTGTGACAAAATCGCCGCCGATCAGGACAAGGGAGGGTTCCAGCCGGTTGATCTCGGCGATCACCGCCTGAACGTGATCTATGTTTGTGGCCTGGATGTGGGGGTCGGTGATGTAGACGATGCCTTCCGGCGCGCCGTCGATCTCGAGGATGGTAAGATCGATCTCCCGCGCCTCCAGGGTCATGTAGCCGGTCACGGACGACATCATCAAGATGACTACAAGTAACGCTACGTACCGTGTGCCAGGGGCCTTAAACCTCACTGTAGTGTATTTTGATCCTCTGAAAATATATAGGATCCGAAATGACCCAGGATAGATTGGTGAACTACCCCGCGCCTCTCGGGCGGGGCTTGCTGCTTCATGGACAACACTTGCATCACAGAGATGTGATGTAGAGGCATCGTCTCCACAGGCTCAAAGGGCTGTTCCATCCCCACGCGGTGAATATTCACTGCGGCATTGTAATCTCGATCGGCAACA